>CAEZSP010000006.1_pt1 | contig 30497 bp, 27 predicted proteins | sample 7263991 | NCBI WGS metagenome assembly CAEZSP01 (sample SAMEA6813780, study PRJEB35770) | uncultured Candidatus Planktophila sp. | biome: Freshwater; feature: Freshwater reservoir; material: water | place: Czech Republic | collected 2017-04-14 | depth 0.5m m | reverse complement strand
TCTACAAGTTCGGCAATTTTGTTACGTTCTTTAATTGAAACACTTGCACCAAGTGTGATGCCTGCGTTGCGACCAACGCCCATAGTCATTGCTGACATTGTCTTGGTGAATTCTGTAATGAATTTTTCGCTGATAGAACGTGCGACATAAACACGGTTAGCGGCTGTGCAAGCAGCTCCACCGTTGCGCATCTTTGCGAGCATTAGACCCTTGACTGCTTCGGTGACATTTGCATCATCGAGAACAACAAAAGGTGCGTTGCCACCTAGTTCCATAGAGCATCGAATCACTTGATCTGCTGCTTCGCGCAGAAGGATCTTTCCGACGAAGGTTGATCCAGTGAATGAAAGATTTTTTACTCGTGAATCGTGAAGTAGCTTGCTGATTGCTGGTCCAGATTGAGCAGGCAAAATCACATTGAGAACGCCAGCGGGCAAACCTGCGCGTTCCAAAATATCTGCAATAGCGAGCGCGGTCAGTGGAGTCTCACCGGCTGGTTTTAAAATCATGGTGCAACCAGCTGCAACGGCTGGTCCAATTTTGCGCGTTGCCATTCCAGCCGGAAAGTTCCAGGGTGTAATCAGAAGTGATACGCCGATTGGTTGGTGAGTAACAAGAATTCTTTTATCCCCCGATGGAGCTAAACGGAAATCTCCTGATGTGCGAACAGCTTCTTCAGAGAACCAGCGGAAGAATTCAGCTGCATAGAGAACTTCACCCTTTGCATCTGGCAGGGCTTTTCCATTTTCGCGTGAGATGAGTTCAGCTAATTGATCGGCTTCGGCAATCATGATTTCGAAGGCCTTGCGCAGAATCTCACCCCGTACGCGGGGGGCGACTTTTGCCCAACTGGCGCTGGCTCGGTCGGCGGCGGCAACAGCTGCGAGGTTCTGTTCGTCACTTGAGGTCGCAACGGCAGCGATTACTGAGCCATCGCTGGGATCAATCACATTTACTGTGCCAGACCCGTCTACCCATTGGCCATCTATATATAACTGAGTGCGCATAAGATGAGCCTACTAAATGGAGTAATAAATAGGTACTGCGGTACCGCCTAGAGGAGATAGTCGTGCCGAATTCCTGGACTGATGGCGCACCACAACCGGTGGCTATGCAGGAACATACAGAGTTGAAAGATCCGATTCGCTACAAGATTAAGCGACGTCTTCTCGGCCCTGCGCATAACCGCCACTCATTGGGTCATCAGCGTTTAAGTAAGCGCTATGCCCTAGGCATTCTCTCTTCAGATTGCATCTCATCTTCGGCTTACGGTTCAGAACAGATTTTGATTGCGCTGCTACCAGCTTTCGGTTTAGCTGCATTTGGAATCATTATGCCGATGACTGCAGTTGTCATAAGTATCTTAATTATTATTACACTTTCTTATCGCAACGTTATTGAGGTCTATACCAAGACCGGCGGTGCATACATAGTTTCGCGCGATAACTTTGGGCCAGTAACTGCGCAGGTTGCCGCTGTTGCGCTGATGCTTGATTACCTAGTTACCGTTGCAGTTCAATCAGCTGCAGGAGTCGCTGCAATTATTTCAACCTTCCCCGGATTAGCTCCTTGGAAGATGCATATGATTGTCGCAGTCATCGTCTTATTAACATACGGAAATCTCCGAGGAGTAAAAGAGGCAGGTAAAGCTTTCGCACTGCCGACATATTTCTTCGTGACATGTATGTTGATTGTTTTTGCAACAGGTACATGGCGCCTTATGAATGGCACGTTGCCAATGCTTGATCCATATGCACCTGGCGCGATAGAAATTGGAGAATCTCAAAGCCTGCTTACAGGGGCTGCAATATTTATTCTTTTACGAGCATTCGCAAATGGCGGATCTTCTCTGACTGGGCTTGAAGCAATTTCAGATGGCGTTGCTCTCTTTAAGACACCAGAACACGTCAACGCAAAACGCACACTCGTAACCATGAGCGTCATTCTTGGCAGCCTTGTTCTCGGTGTCTCATGGTTTGCAAGCCACGTTCACGCTGTTCCATACGAATCTGGAGCGCCAACTGTTATCTCGCAAATCGCTAAAGCTGCAGTGGGAGATGGCGCTTTTGGTTCTGTGATGTTTATTTTGGTACAGCTCGCAACAATGCTTATTCTCTTTGCAGGCGCCAATACAACCTATAGCGCCTTCCCGTTACTAGTTAACTTCGTTGCAGCCGATGGGTACTTGCCTCGCCAATTAACAAAGCGTGGACACCGCTTAGCTTTCTCTAACGGAATTTTGTTGCTCTCCGGTGGTGGACTCTTCCTTGTCTTTATCACTGGTGGTTCTGTTGAACACCTCGTAGCCTTCTACGCTCTAGGAGTCTTTACTGGTTTTACTCTCGCTGGTTTTGGAATGACAAAACATGCACTCCGCACAAGGCCTGCACAATGGCAGTGGAAAGTTTTCGTCAACTCTCTTGCCGGTTCTGTCTCACTCTTGATTGTCATTATTTTTTCAGTTGTTAAATTCACGCAGGGTGCCTGGTTGGTTCTTGTATCAGCACCAATTATGGTCTTCGTACTTCTTCGCTTCCGTCGCCAGTATGTTCGCGAGCAAGAGGCGCTGAAAGTAAAAGATGAGCAGGAGCGCGCAACATCGATTGCTCGCCATGAGGTAACAGTTTTGGTCGATAACGTTGATCTTGCGACTGTCGGTGCGGTTCGATATGCCCGCTCATTGAAGCCTCACAAAATCAAAGCTGTTCACTTTGTAATCGATGATCGCCACGCTGAGGATATTCAACGTGCTTGGGCTGAATCAGAAGCACTTGATGATGTGCAACTAGAACTTATAGATTGCCCTGATAGGCGTATTGCAAACTCAGCGCTTGAATATGCGATGCGCAAAACAGAGAAGCCCGATATCGAACTTACCTTGTTATTGCCACGTCGTTCTTATTCACGCTTTTTAGGTCGACTGCTTCACGATCAAACAGCTGAAGAGATCGCAGCGCCAATTTCACGCCTTAATCGAGTAGTGGCAACGATTATTCCTTTCGATGTAAATAGCATCACATCAGGAAACGTTCCAGCGGTTGCAGTTTCTAAAAAGAAAAAGAGTCCTGCAATTGCACCTGAGCCAGTGACAACTGCAGCAATTCGTACAGATATACCGTTTACGCCAGTAAGTCACTATGCCGAGAACATAACTCCGATTGGAAAGATTCAGTGGCGTAAGCGTGCTCATGTACAAGGCCGAGTAACAGCGCTATCGACCGCTCCGCGCGGAAGCGCACCAACACTTCAGGTTGAAGTCTGGGATGAAACCGGTGGAGTCACGTTGAACTTCTTAGGTCGTCGCGAAATTGCTGGACTTGAAGTTGGAATGGAGATTCGTGCTGAAGGTATGGTCGGAGAAGTTGAAGGAACTCTGGTAATTCTTAATCCTTCTTACGAATTAGTTATCTAAGCTTTCTTACTTATCTCTAAAGAAATCTGTTAGTAATTCCGCGCATTCATCTTCTAAAACACCTGCACTTACTTCTACCTTAAAAATGGATCGAGGATCACGTAATACATCCCAAATTGAACCGACTGCGCCTGCTTTTTCATCCCACGCACCAAAAATAACTTTCGAAATTCGTGATTGTGCAATCGCTCCTGCGCACATTGCGCAGGGCTCAAGCGTGACGATAAGAGTGCACCCATCAAGACGAGAATTCTGTAATCGTGAGGTAGCGTTTCGGATAGCTACGATTTCGGCATGTGCGGTGGGATCGTTATTGGCCTCTCGCTCGTTAAAGCCCCGCCCAATGAGAACTCCGTCACTATTTATAATGATGGCTCCAACAGGCACATCTCCTGTGCGCGTGGCGGACTTAGCTACATCAATTGCTAGCCGCATCAGCTCTTCATTATTCTGCATAGCCAGACTTTATCGGTAAGGTTTGGGCTATGAAAGTACATGTGGCCAATCACCCATTAATCTCCCATAAACTTACAATTCTGCGAGATGAGAAAACAGATTCACCAACTTTCAGACGTTTAGTAGAAGAGCTAGTAACGCTCTTGGCCTACGAGGCAACGCGCGATGTTCGCACAACTACTGTCACAATCAAGACTCCTGTGACCGAGACAACTGGTCTAAAGATGGCAGAGCCACGTCCTGTAGTTGTTCCAATTCTTCGTGCAGGTCTTGGAATGCTTGAAGGAATGACAAAATTACTTCCCACTGCTCAAGTAGGTTTTCTCGGAATGGTCCGCGATGAAAAAACTTTGCAAGCAAGCACTTATGCCAACCGATTGCCCGAAAATCTCTCTGGACGTCAATGCTTTGTTCTAGACCCAATGTTGGCTACCGGCGGAACCCTTGTTGCGGCCTTTAACTACCTGATTGAGCGAGGCGCTACTGAAATTACCGCCATTTGTCTCTTGGCCGCCCCTGAAGGTATCAAGGTTGTCGAAGCTGCTTTTGCAAACTCAGGAGTGCCAATCACTCTTGTAACAGGATCACTTGATGAAAGATTGAATGAGCACGGATATATTGTTCCTGGTTTGGGAGATGCAGGCGATCGCTTATACGGGGTCGTGTAAATGGCATCGACTTCGCCTGGATACGGAATCACGATTCGTGTTGAAGGATCTCCTGAACTTCAACCTGTAGCTCTAGTAACTGCAACAATCACAATCGCTGGCGCCACTATCACCGCTCTCGATGTTGTTGAATCAGATTTAGAAAAAGTTGTAGTTGATATCACCTGCGATACGGTCGACAAGGATCATGCACAAGAGATTCATGACTCACTCTCTGCACATAGCGGTTTGACGGTTCGCAAAGTCAGTGACCGTACATTCTTGTTGCACCTCGGTGGAAAAATTGAAATCAACTCCAAGGTTCCACTAAAGACTCGCGATGATCTATCACGCGCGTATACCCCTGGTGTTGCTCGTATTTGTGAGGCGATTGTTGAAGATCCCACAAACGTTCGTCGCCTGACGATGAAACGCAACACTGTCGCTGTAGTTACTGATGGCTCTGCAGTACTTGGACTAGGCAATATTGGGCCCGCCGCCGCGCTACCTGTAATGGAGGGCAAAGCCGTTCTCTTCAAGCGTTTTGCAGATGTGGATGCATGGCCAGTTGTTCTTGATACCCAAGATGTCGATGAGATTGTCCGAACCGTGCAGCTGATTGCCCCTGCATATGGCGGCATCAATCTTGAAGATATTTCAGCGCCACGTTGTTTTGAAATCGAAGCTCGCCTTCGCGAGCTACTTGATATTCCTGTTTTTCACGATGATCAACACGGAACAGCAATCGTTGTATCAGCGGCGCTACGAAATTCTCTAAAATTAGTGAAGAAGAATCTTGCGGATGTAAAAATCATCATGAGCGGTGCAGGAGCAGCTGGCACCGCAATTGCTCGCCTTCTAGTTCTTAGCGGTGCTAAAAACATAATCGCTTTTGATATCGACGGAGCAATTACAAAGAAATCAAAGGCAAATGAACCGATGCGCCAGTGGTTTATAGATAACTCAAACCCTAACAACTTCCAGGGTGACATCCACCAAGCAATGTCTGGTGCCGATGTCTTTATCGGCGTAAGCGCTCCCGATGTTTTAAATGAGGCTGACGTTGCCTCTATGAATTCAGGATCGATTGTCTTTGCACTAGCTAACCCAAACCCCGAGATTGATCCAGTAATTGCCCGTAAGTACGCTTCTGTTGTTGCTACCGGGCGCAGTGATCAACCAAATCAAATCAATAATGTTCTCGCATTCCCAGGCATCTTCCGCGGCTTACTTGATGCTGGGGCTAGCCAGATTTCTGATGATCTTCTCGTCGCAGCAGCTGACGCCATCGCTGACTGTGTTTCGAGTTCTCAGCTCAACGCATCCTTTATTGTTCCAAGTGTCTTTGACCCACAAGTTGTGACCAAAGTTGCAGCTGCAGTGAAACTTATCTCCCGAAAGTAGTGTTGAAATGACTTCCCTCGCTGCATCATTTGATACTCAGCTCTCATCTCTAGCTCCATTCGTTCTCTATTTTGTTATCGGAGCAATAGTTTTTATCGAAACAGGCTTACTTTTTGGCTTTTTCCTTCCAGGTGATTCACTTCTCTTTAGCGCCGGATTAGTTGCAGCAGCACACGGAAATGTAAATATTGTCATTCTTGTCCTAGTAATTATTGCCGCCGCGTTCTTCGGCGATCAAGTGGGATTTGTCATTGGCAGAGTTGTAGGCCGACCATATCTAGATAAACGTGAATCTCCTCGTATCAAAAAAATGATTATCAATGCAGAATCTTTCTATGAAAAGACTGGTTGGTGGGCAGTTGTAGCTGCACGATTCTTCCCTTGGATTCGCACCTTTGTACCCCCAATTGCAGGTGCATCACATATGAACTACTACAAGTTTCTCTCTGCCAACATTCTCGGGGCAATTCTCTGGGGCGCTGGAATCACGCTTGCTGGTTATTATGCGGCATCGATTCCAGGAGTAAAAACATTCTCGTACGCAATCGCAGCTTTCTTTATTACTGCTTCAGTGATCTCCGGCTTTGTGAATTATTCACGCCGCCCACGATAACTCCAAGGTAAGTCATCACAATCCCGGTAACTAAATATGCGCTGACCTGTACGCCTTCAGTCGGTGAATAAAGATCTATCAGCAGCGACCCTACAAGATTTCCACCAACGCTAAACAGGGTGAAAGTTAGAACTCCCAGATGTTGAACAATTTTTGATGTAAAGGCAATGTAAATGACTCCAATAACTCCGCCGGTGTAAATCCACCAAGGTCCTGCTGGCAAGGCAACTAATTCGGTAGAACCAAAGAGAATGAGTGAGAGGAGAAATATCGAAAGAAACGAGGTACCCATCGCAAAATTCAAGAGCGAAGTCGTAAAACTCTGGTGCGAGTGTTCATTGATCTGCCCATTAAGCGCTCTTTGAACTCCCACAACTGCACCAGCAACCCCTGCCAGAAAAAGCGCATAGATCGAAATAGATGAGCTATCGATACGATCGAAGACAGAGATAAAGACGGCAATTACGGTAAATAGAGCCGCACCTACCCTCCGCCAGGTAATAATTTTCTTACCACCACCGGTAATTCCGAGACGGTCGACTCCTAAAGATGCTGCAGTCTGACCGGCAATCGATGCAACCGAATAAAGAGCTACTCCAATAAGAGGGACCACATGGGTTTGAATCGCAACAAAACTTCCGCCAAGTGCTCCAGCAAAGAGAGTGAGACGAGGAATTTCGCCTCGAGTAACCGCACCCTTTAAATTACGTGCACCCTCTTTTATTGCGGGTGAAAAGATTGCCACAATTGCAATAATCAATAGCCCTGATCCAAAAGAAATGAGGGCTGCCTGCACTCCATTATCTAATCTGGATGAAAGTTCTCCATTGGCGCGAGCCTGCAGAGCAATCATTACACCGGAAATAGCCGCGAGAATATCGAGTCGCTGGTTGACTAATTTCTTCATGTTTATAATTCTAGCTTTTCGGTGACGGATAACCACTCTTCTTCGCGCATATCGAGATCTTCATTAAGTTTCTTCATTTTTTCATTTATCTCCAAGAATCTTTCAGCAGCAATATCGGGGTACTCTTGCTCAACTTGGAGTTCACTTAACTCTGCTCGAATTTTTGCTAATTGCTTCTCAACTCGCGCGAGATCTTTCTTGAGTTGGCGCTCTTCCGCAGCGCTTGAACTCTTTCCCTTTGAATTGTTATTTGAAGAGCTTGCTAATGATGCGCGACGCAGCTCTAAATATTCATCTACTCCGCGAGGCATATCACGTAATTGCAGATCACCAAGTAGGCCAACAAAACGATCACATACGCGCTCAAGGAAATATCTATCGTGAGATACCACCAGAAGGGTTCCACCATAACTATCTAAGAGATCTTCTAATTCGGTCAGTGTTTCGATATCAAAATCATTTGTCGGCTCATCGAGCATCAATACATTTGGTGCATCCATCAAAAGTCGGGTTAGTTGCAATCTGCGGCGCTCTCCCCCAGAGAGATCTCCCACGGGGGTCCATTGCCCATCTCGATCAAAACCCAACCTCTCGCAGAGTTGAGAGGCAGATAAAGTCTTTCCCTTGCCTAGTTCTACATACTGGGCGACCTTTTCAACCGCCTCAAGGACTCGCCACGTTGGATCTAGTTCATCTAAATGCTGGGTAAGAAAGGCGATCTTTACCGTTATTCCCGTAACAAGCTTTCCGCCAGCCGGTGCCAATTCACTAGCAAGAACGCGCATCAAAGTGCTCTTGCCAGCGCCGTTAACTCCAACGATTCCGATGCGATCACCCGGTCCGATATTCCACGTCAGATGCGAGAGTAATTCTTTATCACCAGCTTTAACTTGCATATCATTTGTTTCAAGAACGGTTTTACCTAAACGATTGAGGGCGAATTTAAGTAGCTCACTGCCATCACGCGGTGCAGGTTCTGCAGAAATCAACTCATTCGCTGCATCAACTCTAAATTTTGGTTTAGTGGTTCGAGCAGGTGCTCCACGACGTAACCAAGCAAGTTCTTTTCTAATCAGGTTGTTACGTCGTGCTTCCATGGTGGCAGATTGACGTGATCGTTCTGCTTTTGCCAGAACAAAAGAGGAATATCCACCGTCATATTCTTCGACGCGACCCTGCACTACTTCCCAAGTTCGCTCTGTGATCTCATCTAAAAACCAGCGATCGTGGGTTACAACTAGAACAGCAAGATCAGTGCGCTTCTTGATGTGTTCTGCAAGCCAAGCAACACCTTCTACATCAAGGTGGTTTGTTGGTTCATCGAGTAAAACGAGTTGCACATCATCGATAAGAAGTTTGGCTAAACCTACGCGACGTTTTTCTCCACCAGATAGCTGACCAAATTTCCGCTCGAACAAGTGATCATCAAAACCACCAAAGAGTCCTGTAAAAATCTCTCTAATCCGAGAGTCGCCCGCCCACTCATGTTTCTCGCGATTACCAAGAACAACTTCACCTACCGTTGCAGCAGGGTCAGCCTTATCAATTTGTGCAAGGAAACCGATATTGGTGTCATTTGATTTTGTTACACGTCCAGAATCTGCCGGCTCTTCGCCCGAGATAATGCGCATCAGTGTGCTTTTTCCTGCACCGTTTCGACCAACGATTCCGATACGTTCGCCTTCAGAGATGCCGAGTGAAACCTTTGAAAGGAGTGGGCGAATATCGAAAGCTTTAGAGAGCTCTTCGATGTTAACAAGATTGCGCGCCACGGTAGGAGAGCGTACCTTTCCCACATGAAGGTTTCCGACCGCGAATACGCTCTTGCGCTTGATCGTAATGATTCGCTCGCTCATTTTCGCGAAAGATTTCTGATTACCGACCCAGAGCTCTGCTATCTGGACGGAAATTCACTCGGCCGTATGCCGCATGCCACGATTAAAGCAGTCAATGACTTTCTTACCCATGAGTGGGGGCGTGAAGTTGTCACTGGGTGGAGCCATTGGGTTGATGAAGCTCAACCGGCGGGAGATCTCTTGGGGCGTTCTGTGCTTGGTGCCGGCCCAGGACAAGTTCTCGTCTGTGACACGACATCAGTTAATTTCTATCAACTCTGCGTGGCGGCAATCAATGCGCGCCCTGGGCGAAAAACCATCATTACAGATGCTGCAAATTTTCCAACCGATAGATACATACTTGCTGGAATCGCAGAACAACTCGGTCTTAATTTGATTATTATCGATAACGAAACAGCAGGTACCGCAGAGAACGAAAGAATCACTGTCGATCTTTTGAGGCCATTTATGAGCGACGATGTTGCTCTAGTAACTTTCGAAGTAATTCAGTATCGCTCAGGTGCACGCAATGACATCAAATCAATTACTGATTTTGTACGAAGCTTTGGCGCAATGGTTCTCTGGGATGCCAGCCATGCGGCAGGGGCTATCGAGATGGACTTTGATGTTAACGGCGTAGATATCGCAGTTGGTTGCACATATAAATATGGAAATTCAGGCCCAGGATCGCCGGCTTGGCTCTATGTCAACAAGCGAGTTCAGAACGAACTTCAGGTACCAATTCAAGGTTGGTTCGCAAATGAAAACCAATTTGGAATGGGGCCAGATTTTGAGAAGGCTAAAGGCATTCGAGGTTTTCAAATCGCTAGCCCATCAATCATCGGAATCCGAACAGTGAATGTCGCATTTGAAATGATTGAAGAGGCAGGCATCAAGGCAATCGCTCAAAAGGCAGCTACCGGTACCCAAATGATGATTGATTTATATGACGCTTGGCTGGCAGACCTCGGATTCACCTTACTTACATCGCGAAATCCCGACGAACGTGGCGGACATATCTCACTTGGGCACCCTGATGCAGCGCAAATATGTATTGCACTGCGAAAACTTGCAAATGTGATTCCAGATTTCCGAGCACCTAATGTAATTCGTTTAGCTATTGCGCCACTTCCGACCTCTTATGTTGAAGTATGGGATGGCTTCAAACGTTTGCGTGATCTGACAATCAGCAAAAAATACCAAGACATCACTGAATCAGATTCACGCGTAACTTAATACTTAGAGGTTAGAGACCCTTAATTACTAACTTATCAAGGGGAATTCTTTCGCGAGGAGCTACTTCACGCGCTGCCAAAGCTTCGGGAAGCTTCTCAGCGGCATCTTGCTTACCAACAGCAATCACAACCACTGGCACTAAATCATCTGAAATCCCAAGGGCGGTTCGCGCTAACTCTTTGCTGTAGCCCGCCATTTGATGAGTTACGAGTCCGCGATCATGTAACTCGTGAACCATCTGTCCCACAGCAAGTCCGCAATCAAAGAGATACTCGGCATGATCGGTGCCATCAGCTTTTTTCACTGTCGATGCAACCAGAATCAGGGCCGATGAATTCTTTGCCCACAATTGATTGAATTCTCCTAATGAAGAGAGAATTTCCGAGAAAACAGAGTCACCGCGCAACCCCGTAAAGAAGCGCCAAGGTTGGCCGTTAAAGGCAGAAGGCGCCCATCGAGCCGCCTCTAGCCCTGCACGTAAATCCGCCTCAGCCAAAATGTGTGAGGAATCGAAAGAACGTGGGCTCCGACGTGTAGCAATTACTTCATTAATAGGGACTGATGTTTCTGCGCGCATACTTTAGTTTAGCTGATATATAGTATGAGAAATGAAGAATTCACTGCACCCAACCAAATCACACTTAATCAATACAACTGTATTGATTTTGGATGAGAAACTGCCCAATGAGGTCGCAGTAGATGAAATCCTCGAAAAGTCTGGGATATCCAAGGGCAGTCTTTATCATCATTTTGAAGATCTAGGTCAGCTACTAGAAGTCGCTCAGGTAGAACGCTATGCGCAATGGGTAGATAGAAGCATTGAGATACTTATCAAACTTATATCTGCCGCAAAAACTCGGGAAGACTTACTTATTGGTTTAAAGAAAGTAACTCGATTAACTCAAGATCCGGCTATAGCGTCAACTCGTTTTGCGCGTGCACGCGCTATTACTAACGCTGAACACAGCCCGCGATTTGCCAAAGCCCTTGCAGCTGAACAAGCGCGCCTTACAGATGCTCTGATTGATTTGATTGAAGAAGCACGAAATAAGGGGCTCTTCTCATCAGATTTTGATGCGCGCGCTTGTGCAGTTTTAGTCCAGGCTTACACCCTAGGAAAAATTGTTGACGACTTTGTTGACGACCGTATGGATCCCGAGGCTTGGCACGCAATCATCGATTTAGTTGTAGATCGAGTCTTTCTTATTCAAGATTAATTACTCTGGAAACGATTTACTGTGGAAACGATTTGCGATTTTACGACGCACTTCAAGATAGTTCTTTGAGCTATCTGTAACTAACTGCTCGAAGTGGCGGTTACCTTTGATGGCACTTCTTAAAAATTCCACATCTATTTCCGAGCTATACAAAATTTCCTCTTTACTGACATCGTGAGAGATTTTTTGCGGGCGAATTTTCCGGTAGAGATATGTGGCTTGGCGCAATGAAATAACTGCAATTTTTCTCGAGAACCGACGTACTAATGGTTCGCTTCGCTTATTCGAATTTTTAGCAATATCGATAAGAATTTGAGCAATCTCTAAGCCACCAGAGGTATCTCCAAGCGCAGCACATTTACTATGTAAACGCTCTCTTATGGCATCATCTTGTAATTGCGAAACGGCATGAGTGATGTCGGCTAAATCAGCGTGATTGGCGCGTAATGCGTACCCGTTTTCGTGGCACCAACGCGCACGTGCATCTTGATTATCTGTACCGCGGATATTTGAAACGAAAACTGTTGGGATTGCAGCCGGTAGTAGTTCGTGCACGCTGTTATACCCGGTCGCGGCAATTGCGCCGTCAAATGCAAAAAGCAGGTCAGCAAGTGGAAAGTACCGAACCACTTTTACAGTCAGCCCTTCTGGGACAAGTGAATTACCAATTTCATCTACTGGATTTTTAGTTAGGACAACTTGCAAATCTCTCCAACCTAACAAACCGGTAAGCGCAGCGCGCATCTTCTCGTTCATATCGCCATCGCCTGTACCAAGTTGCACAAGAACTGCTGGCTTTGCTGGATCCAAGCCTAGAATCGAACGTGCTTCACTTCGGCTCTTGGCACGATCGGGGTTGAATAGTGAGACAGGTGATGTCAGATGCGCATCTTTGCGTCGCGATGTCGGCCCTTTATCAATACCTCGTGCGATATCGCCGGGTTCAATAACTTTATCAACTAAACGGGATTGGAACGGTAGTGCAAAGCGAAGCGCATTCTTCTGCCAAAGGCCACGACGTACCCAAATCAATTGCAAATTCGGATTCGCAATCTTTGTTGCGATAAATCCTGGATACGGTACTACCCCATCGAATGAAATGACGGTTGCGCCCGTTTCTTCTGCTACCGCCAATAAGCGTGCTTGTAGATACGAATCCCAAAGGTTTCGCTTAATCCATCCACGATTTTTACCCGGAATGTATTCGCAACGAATTCCTGTAGCGGCAGGTAGTTCTGCAATACCACCCGCAACTGAAACGATGATTGGATTGGCCAACTCTTTCATCTCTAGTGCAACTGCTGTTGCTCGCGCCAAATGTCCCATGCCAATTCCATTGCTGGTGGCGAGGATAATCGTTGCTTTAGCCACTCTTTGAAACTTTTCGTAGAACAAGGCTGAGTAGCTTCTTAACAAAAATCAGCAGCTGGCGAGGTGAATTTACTTTCTTTCCTTCGCGCTTTAAATACCGCCCGAATCGCTTTACTCGGCTCTTCTTACCTTGATTAAGCTCGAGGAACCGCTCTTCGGTGATCCAACGAACTCCCCATTGGGATGAGATGTTCTTGTAGAGATTTCCTTTAGTACGCGCTGCACGAGCAAGCGCAGGTGCAAAGAGTGCAAAAGCTCTGCGATCCTCTTTGCTAGCAACCCCCAGTAAACCTTCTTCGCTGACCAGAAGTGAATCAACCAAATCTTTGAGATTTAGGGCGAAATCTCCATCTGCAAATAAATAGTAAGGGGTTGGGCTATGGACAAATAAAGATAACAAGCAATCAATAGTTAATTCTGCCTTGGGTTCTATATCAAGAAAGCGGTATCTAGAGTCACCTTTTACCCAATTGTAAATTTCACGGATATCAGCAAATTCATCAGCAACTGGTGAATATCTCTCATCTAGCTTTTTCCAAGGTGCTAAGAGTCTGATTTCAACACTGGTACCTGCAAGTTCAATCAATTGATCCACTTGATTGAGTAACTTACTGAGATTAGAGTTTCGGACATCAATTAAAAGTTGGTAGGTAGCAACTTTCCAATCGAAATCCTGTCTGGCACGAATCGTGTGCATCTGCGGAATAAACTGTGCCAAAGATGGATCGTTATGGCGATGGATGATTTCTTTATTCTCTTCAACAGTGCTGTAACCCAAATGCCAAGAATGAGCTTGGCGATCTGGAACCAAACGCAGCCCAGATGTAAAAACGCGCCAGCCTAGTTCAATATCTTCGCCGGTAATGAGTTCAGGGTTGTAACCACCAACTCTTTTCCATTGTGTGTTTCGTATAGAGAAAGTTGCGCCGACTAAAGATCTATAGCCTTCAACCCCTGGTCGCGTTAACTCTTTGGTGCGCTCTATGCGAGCCTCCCATAACTCTTTTCCCCAGGACTGCTCATGTAAATCCATAAACTTACCTGCTGCAAGTGCCTTACTTAGCGCCTGTGGTGTGTAATCCCATTGAGCTACAAAACGCTTCCACCCCAGGACTACATAATCATCATTGTCATGATGCCATTTCATGTGATGCGCCAGATGATCTGGGTCAAAGACCATATCCCCATCTACAAACCAAATTACATCTTCTTTTACCTTAGAAAGTGAGCCATTAGTGGCTGCGGTCTTGCCCCAATGCCCGCTCTTATTTTTGAAAAGAATAATCTCAGCTCGCTTTGGGCGAAGTTTAGGAAGCTTTATCGGCGGCTCGCTTCCATCATCAATAATGTAGAGCTTTGTTAAAGAAGCTGGATAGCTCTGTTGAGCTAGAGATGCCAGCACTAAGTCGAGCTTCTCTTGCCCTCCGCGGCAGGCGATAACAATTGCCACAGTTAATTTGGGTCTAGCAACAATTTCGAGATTTTCTGGCCTTTCAAATCTAAATAGGGTGCTCACGAGGTTTTAACCTCCCTAAAAATTGGATGGTCCCAAAGGCCAACTACTTGTTCATTTGCACCATTCAAGTACTTAGAATAGTTAGTTACGTAGGTGTGAAAAGTAAATGTTCGGCGATAAATATAACCAGCGCCAAATGTGCGCCAAATTTTTCCGCCGTTATTGGTGATACCACTTAGGAGAAAACGATCAACTGCCGTCGATCCTGCTCCAAACCAACCTGCTGCTTCTGCCTTATCGCGGCGAGCAAGAATTGTTCCCCCGCAGACCCAATCACTCCATATTTCAACGGCTTGTGTACCGTGGGGCGCAAAGCGACGAACGGTTAGCTGTAATGGCTCAAGGTATACATAGTTCATAGCTCTACCTACAACATCAGCGCCGGTTGAAATAGCTGCATCGACTAAATCACGAAGGTGTTCGGGTCCGTAATAATCATCATCATCCATCTTTGCGATGAACTCGCCGGTTGATTCTTGAGCCAAAGCAGTCAGGATCAAACCCAGATTAAAAGAAGAATCAAATTTCTTGACTACAGTTGCGATATTTCTTTTTTTCAGCTTTGCAATAAGATCTTTATGTTCTGAACTGAGATCAATAGTGTGCAAGCCTAAGATTAATTCAAAAGCGGGAAGTTTCTGTCCGTAAAGTTGTTTGAGAAGAGCCGTTAAGTCATCAGATCGCAAAGTAGAAACAAGCACTGAAACTTTTGGATATTGGGTGATTTGTGAGCGACGGCTCACACGAATAGATTCAAGAGCCGCTATTTCTTGTGAAAAACTCGTGAATTTACTAAAGCTCACAATTGACGGCACTGACATAGCGTAAGAGTACCAAGCTTCAAATCCTCGGCTGATAAGATTCGAAAATGGTCGCCAAGAATAAGCTCGCGTCAATTAAAAAATTGGCACTTAATATCAAGGCGCTCTATCCCTATCTTGTTGCTAAATTCCTGCGCAAGCCCCAGCCAGTCAAATCCAAGATTGTCTTTGTTCTCTCATTTCCTCGCTCTGGAACACATGCCATTGGCAGTCTTTTATCCAATGATGAAGTCGGCTTTAAATATTACGGCGAATTTTTTATTTTTAACGCCTGGCATAAAAACATTGAGCGAATCAATCGTTTCTATCCCTTCTTCTCATTCCGCTATAGCCTCAATCTCAAAGCACAGCGCACTTCTTGGCAATACGACAAGTTTGAAACAACTTCATTAGATGCACGTAAAACGCTTCTGGCAATATCTCAAATCCCTGGGATCCATGTAATTAAAATTTTCCCGCAACATCTCTCTGATCCGCTATTGCAATCGCTAATTGCTGAGTTCAAGCCTCACATTATCTTTTTGCGGCGAAATCACCTTGATCGCTTTGTTTCACATAAGAAAGCTAACGCCTCAGGTAAGTGGCATACCGCCCCATCATCAGATTTAGTGATTCACTTGGACCCAGTCGAGTTTGAACGTTTTCTTGTGAATTTCACCGCCTTCTATGAACGTTATGTCAAAGTTGCCGCTAATGCGGGATGCAAGACACTTGATATTGATTTTGATGATCTGCATAATCCAGAGAAGGTGCGAGAGATTCAGAAGTTTGCCGCATTTGATGGATTTTCTGATTGGGAGAAATTACCGCTTGCACCGACGACCGTTAAGCAAGATCGCTCAAATAAAGTTCAAGATGATTTCCTACACTCATTGGGCAAAAAGCATTCCGACTTCAATTTCACAAAGGTAGCGATATGAACGTCATTGCACGGATATTGAAGGAGCTCGAAGACGAGTCAATTGAGATCTTCAGAGAGACGGCGGCTGGCTTCAAAAAGCCGGTAATGATGTACTCGATTGGTAAGGATTCCTCTGTACTTTTACATCTTGCGCGAAAAGCTTTTTATCCATCTCCAATTCCTTTCCCGATGCTGCATATCGATACCACTTGGAAGTTCCGTGAGATGATTGCTTTTAGAGATCGCATTGCGCAAGAGACAAATACTCAGCTAATAGTTCACACCAATCAAGCTGGTGTTGAAGCAAATATCAATCCTTTCAATACCAATGCCTCTGAATACACGCGCGTAATGAAAACTGTAGGTCTGCGTGAAGCCCTTGATTTATATGGATTTGATGCTGCAATTGGCGGTTCAAGACGCGATGAAGAGAAGAGTCGCGCCAAAGAACGCATCTTCAGTGTTCGCGATCCTGGTCACCGCTGGAATCCGCGAGAACAGCGACCAGAACTCTGGCGTACCTACAACACACGCCTTGCTCCTGGTCAAACGATGCGTGTATTTCCGCTATCTGATTGGACCGAGGCAGATATTTGGCATTACATCTTGCAAGAAAATATCGAAGTCAATCCACTCTACTTTGCCAAAGAGCGTCCTGTTGTTTTCCGTGGTGAACAAATGATTATGGTTGATGATGATCGCTATCCGCTTCTTGAAGGCGAGAGCCCAGTCATGAAGGAAGTTCGTTTTAGAACTCTGGGTTGTTATCCATTGACTGCAGCAGTTGAATCCAAGGCGCTTACACTTGAAGAAATTGTCGAAGAGGTGCTGCAAGTTAAGCTCAGCGAGCGCGCAACTCGACTCATCGATGGCGAGAATGAAGTTTCGATGGAACGCAAGAAGATGGAGGGCTACTTCTAATGTCAGCTGCAGTCGTACGTCTCCTCACATGTGGAAGCGTTGATGATGGTAAATCAACTCTTATTGGTCGCTTATTGGTTGAGACCGATAGCGTTCCGCACGACACAATCGGAGCCGCTCGTAAAGTGCGACGCTCTGGATCCACAATTCCCGCTGGTGAAATTGACTTTAGCCTTCTCACCGACGGACTAGAGGCTGAGCGCGAACAAGGAATCACGATTGACGTTGCCTATCGTTCAATGACTTTGCTTGATGGAAAGCGTTTGATTATTAGTGATGCCCCTGGCCACGAGCAGTACACCCGTAATATGGTTGTTGCCGCTTCTCGTGCTGATATTGGTCTCGTTCTAGTCGATGCTATGCGTGGAGTGCGTACTCAAACTCTGCGCCACCTCACAATTTGCTCGCTGATGGGCGTCTCTCGCATCATAATCGCGATCAATAAGCTCGATGCGATGGATTACAGCGAGAGAGTATTTGCCGAAATCTCAGCTGAAATCGAAAAAGCTGTCGCCCGCCTGGAGATTAAAGATTTTCAGATAATTCCTTTGAGTGCCCTAGCTGGTGACAATGTTGTTTTCCCAAGTACCAATATGCCTTGGTACTCAGGTCCCACGCTGCAGGATGCTATTCAGAATTGGCAGAAGCCGGTGGATCCAGATGCTCAAGGGCTTATGCGTATTCAGATGATTGCGCGAGCCGATAATTTCCGTGGGGTATCCGGCACTGTTCGTCGCGGCACTTTTTCTCAAGGAGATGAAGTCACTATCTTCCCTAGTAACCAGAAGGCAACTATCGGTTCGATCGTCACCTTTGAGAATGAGATCAAGAAAGCTGAGACTGACTCTGCTGTCACGCTTGTTCTTGTCCCTGAAGTTGATGCAACCCGTGGAGATATCATCGCGAAGTCGGCAAGTGACCTAGTGGCATCTGATCGCTTAGCTGCACATGTTGTCTGGCTCAATGAGGACCCGCTGATACATAGTCGTTCTTACCTCTTAGTCAGCGGTGCTACATCAACGCCAGCAATCATCACAAAGATTCGCCACAAAATAGATGTCAATACTGGCGAACATAATTCATCTGATGTCTTAAAGATGAATGAAATAGGTGATGTTGAAGTTGCAACAGATATTCCAGTCGTAATGCGCCCTTATAGCGATTCTCGCGAATTCGGTAACTTTATTCTGGTTGATCGTTTAACTCTTAAAACTGTCGGTGCTGGAATGGTCCGCCATTCACTTCGCCGAGCATCAAATGTCACGCATCAAGATTACGAAGTTGATAAAGCTCAAAGAAGTGCCCAGAAATCTCAAAAGGCTCGCGTTGTATGGCTGACTGGTTTATCAGGCTCAGGAAAATCTACTATTGCAAATGCTCTCGAGAAGCGACTCTTTGCATCGGGCGCACATCCTTATGTGCTTGATGGAGATAACTTACGTTTAGGCCTCAACATGGATCTTGGTTTTACACCTGAAGATCGCGCTGAAAATGTTCGTCGTGTATCTGAAGTTGCAAAACTCATGGTGGATGCGGGTTTGATCGTTATTTCAGCACTTGTCAGTCCATTTGAAGTAGATCGCAATCGCGCTAAATCTATCTTTGAAGATGGTGAGTTCTTGGAAATATTTGTAGATACACCTGTTGATGTATGCCGTACTCGCGATCCAAAAGGTCTCTATAAAAAATCTGCTGCTGGTGATATTCCAAACTTCACCGGTGTGGGTCAAGATTACGAAGCGCCTTCATCACCTGATTTACATCTCGATGGCACCGCGTCAATCGAAGAAAATGTGGAGAAAATCCTTAAGATTCTTCTATGAACTGGATTCTCTTCGCATTAGTCGGATCGGTCGCCCAACTTATTGATGGCGCACTCGGTATGGGTTTTGGCCTCACCAGCTCCACTCTGCTCGTGACAATCGGAGCTTCTGCGGCTGTCGCATCAGCTGCTGTTCACATGGCTGAAATAGGCACCACGCTTGCATCTGGGGCATCTCATTGGCACGCCGAAAATATTGATAAAAGGATTCTTGTTCGTCTTGCTATTCCCGGCGGAATAGGCGCATTTCTAGGTGCAACATTCTTATCCTTTATCGATCTCTCGAGCTCTAAAGTCTTTATCTCAACACTTCTACTATTTTTAGGTTTCTTACTTCTTTATCGAAATGTCTTTAGAACCGAGAATCAAGTAAACATGCTTGAGATCAAGAATCCTCGATTCCTCACTTACTTAGGATTTACCGGTGGATTTGTTGACGCGTCAGGTGGCGGTGGCTGGGGTCCAATCGTGACTCCAACCCTCATTACAACAACGTCGACGGAACCGCGTAAAGTAATCGGAACAGTGAGTGCTGCAGAGTTTGTTGTTGCTGTTTCAGCTTCTGTTGGTTTTCTGGTGAATATAAACAGAATTGATATTAACTGGGCGACCGTTGGTGGTTTAGCTCTAGGTGGAGTCATAGCTGCACCAATAGCGGCAAAATTAGTGGGACGTTTGCCGGCAAAAGTACTCGGAACTGTTGTGGCAATTGCAATTATTGTTCTTAACGCAATTCAAATTATTCGCGCATAATTCCCCGCGTAAAACTCGCGCCTTTTCCTATTAGTTGCAACTTTTTTGACCTTCAGAGATAATGCTCCTACACGTTGAATAGCGTGCTCTAAAGGAGAGTACAGACCAAAACCGCTTCTAAGTTAGAGGCTTTTGTAGTACAAGTTTTACAATGACAACATCACACGTGATGCAGGCGCCACATGCAAATACATACCGTCGAGTTCCAGCAACATCCAAACCAATTTCTCCTGAAAAGGTAGCCGCTGTCCTAGCTGCCGAATGGGAGCTCTTCACTAAAAACACCAAGGGCTCAGAAATCGAGAGCAAGCGTGCCTTTAGCTCGCTCCCGCTCGGCGTGACCTCAAGCTTCCAGCATTGGGATCCATACCCAATCTCTATCGCATCAGCCAATGGCGCCTACATGACCGATGTCGACGGTCGCCAGTTGCTCGACCTTTCTATGGGCTTCGGCGCAATGCTCGCCGGCCACCTCAACCCAATTGTTGTAGAAGAGATTGAGAAATCCCTCAAGCAGGGCATGCTCTTTGTAACTCCATCACCAACATCTACCGATGCTGCAGAGCGAATCTGTAAGCGCTTCGGAATCGACCAGGTGCGATTTACAAACTCAGGTACAGAATCAACTATGTATGCCGTCCGCGTTGCACGATCTGCAACCGAGAAGATGGGCATTCTCAAAGTTGAGGGCGGTTACCACGGTAGCTACGACCCATTTGTGGTCTCAAGCAAGCCGCCACTAAATAAAATTGGTAATCCAAAGAAGCCAACGCCGCATATTGATTCAAACCTAGTTCCGGGCGATATCTATGTTGTTCCATTTAATAATGTCGAAGCACTTGAAAAGATGTTTAAGAAGAATGCAAAGAAAATTGCCTGCTTTATCGTTGAGCCGGTTCTAGAAAACCTTGCAATCGTTCTTCCAGACCTTGGTTATCTTGAGTCAGTTCGCGCTCTTTGCGATCAATACAACGTAGTTCTTATCTTTGATGAAGTTAAAACTGGTCTGACTGCTGGTGCCAATGGTGCTTCAATGCGCCTTGGTGTAAAGCCCGACCTGATTACTCTCGCAAAATCAATCGGTGGAGGACTTCCACTGGCTGCATTCGGCGGTAAGAAGAAGTACATGGATTTTGTTACAAACAATAAGATGGCCCACTTCGGAACATTTAACGGCAATCCTCTTGCCATGGCAGGAGTTCGTGCAATCGATCGCATTGCAACTCCTGAAACACTCGAGAAAGCGGAGATGTTAAATTTCCAAGCTCTTGAGCGCATTAGCGACATCATTGATGAATACCAATTACCTGCCCATACCGTTGGTTTTGGCGTAAAAGGTTGTGTTACATGGTCAACAAAGCCGGTTCGCAATTATCGTGATTACAAAGCAACTGATTTCGGTGTTGCTGAAGCTCACTGGTTATTTGCACTCAACCGCGGAATCATCACGCCTCCGGGTCTTGATGAGCAGTGGTTAATTTCGTTGGCACATACTCAGACTGAGATTGATATCTTGGTTGAAGATTTTGCTGACTTTGCCAAAGCTATTAGAAACTAGTAAAACTAACTAGAGCTGCCACGCCCTCACTCCGCCAGCTACACCGGCAGAGTTAGGCACAATCACAATGTCATCGCCCATCAGGGTTAAATCGCGTTGCTGGATACTGTGCGAATTTCCGCCACCTATGTAGAGGCGGTCCCATAAAAAGACTGGCCTTAGTTCAGAGACCATTAACCTCACACGGCGTGACCAGAATGTATTTCCCATTCGGTGTCTTTCACGGTCGCCGATCCATGTGTCATAAGTAGTGTTTCGACGAACTGTTGCATGAGAAAGTTCAAAGTGCGGAGATAGTTTTCCGCCGTGAAAAACGGCGAATCCCAAACCGGTTCCTAAAGTAATCACAATCTCTAGCCCTGAACCAGTGACTATTCCTGCACCATGCACCTCTGCATCATTAAGAACCTTTGCCGGCATCGCTAGACGACTAGTAATCGCGGCCTGTACATCAAAACCCCACCATTGCTCTTTCAATTCAGGGTTAATGCGGGTGTGAGGACCGGCTTCATTGATGTAGTGGGGAGTAGCGACAACAACACCATTTCGAATCATTCCGGGTAAACCGATTGTTACTCGATCAGCTTTCGGAAGCTGATCTTTGATTGCTTCCATAGTCTCAAGGAATTTTTCAGTTGAGAGCGGATAGGGAGTTTCAATACGAATAGGCGTTGCATGCATGGTTCCCGATTCATCAAGAACACAAGCTTTAAGAAATAGCCCACCGCAATCAATGGATAGAGTCATCAAACTCATGATTTCATAAACCTTTGCACCCCTTAAAGATACCTTCGTTTCTTCTACAAAAGAAGAAAAGCCCCGAGTGTGAAAGGCACCCGAGGCTTAACTTGTGCGCGCGAAGGGATTCGAACCCCTAACCTTCTGATCCGTAGTCAGATGCTCTATCCGTTGAGCTACGCACGCCTATTTATTTGTACTTTTAATGCAGATGCGAATAATACCTTCTTATTAGAGTGCGCCCAAATTGAGTAGTTCCTCGCGCGAAACAGCCTTTCTACGAGGCTTTCCGAGCGGTTCACCTGCTGCAATCTCTGCGTCATTGATTGATTGCCAATGCAATTGGGTGACAACTTTATTGTGGCTAATTATCTCGGTGACATCACCCTTGCCTTTGGGTTGATCTAACTTACTTATCAAAAGATTCATCACATCTGCAGCATCTGATTTATTGGTACCAATTACTCCAGAAGGTCCGCGTTTTGCCCAACCAACAACATAAAGGTTATCTGCGACATAGCCATCAACGTTTACGACTCGACCTTTTTCGTAAGGAATACCCTCGAGTGAAGCAGCTTCGTAGCCAATAGCAGTGATTACTAAGCCACATTTAATTGAGAAGGTTTTATCGCTTCCGGTTCGCTTGAAAATAACTTCTTCAACTTTGCCGTTGCCTTTGATTTCGATAGGAGTAGATAGGAACTGAAAAGTCAGTGTGCGATCATGGCTTGTCGCTTCTTTATCGGCAATTAAGGCCATTGCATCGAGATTAGATTTGGTTTCTTTTTCAATTGAATCGCCCACCCGAGCAAATGCATCGTCAATATCTTTGCGATTGATAATCACATTTGTGTGCTCAAGTTTTGGTAGCTCGCGTAGCTCTGGTGCAGTAAAGGCAGCATCTTCTGCTCCACGCCTTGCGCTAATAACGACATTGCGAATCGCACTCGCTTTGAGTGCGCTGATTGCGTGGTCTGCCGTATCAGTTGGGTCTAGCTCAGAAGGTTCAAGAGCAAGCATGCGTCCAACGTCCATAGCGACATTGCCGGCACCAATTACAACAGCCTGTTCGGTATTTAAGTTAATTGCCTCATCCTTAAAATCCGGATGCGCGTTATACCAAGGAACAAATCTGGCAGCTGAAATCGAGCCAGGCAAATCTTCTCCTGGAATACCTAACTTCTTTCCAATGGCAGAACCCGTTGCAATAACAACTGCGTCATAGCGTTCTTTTAGCTGCTCGACTGTAACGTCGCTACCCATCTCGACATTTGCAAAGAGTCTAAATCCATCTGTTGTGGCAACTTTTTCAAAGACTTTCGATACCGACTTAATTTTTGGATGATCGGGGGCAACTCCGCTTCGAACCAAACCCCAAGGAGTAGGAAGTCGCTCAATCATGTCAATCGTGAAAGAAATCTCTTCTGTGGCGAGATTTTGAAGCGCTTGGGCTGCAAAGTATCCGGCAGGACCGGCACCAACAATCGCAATTTTGTAGATTTTCACCGACTGCACCCCTTAAGCATCAGGGTTCTAGTTTACCTGCGGTTAGGAGTTGGTAACACCTGAAGTATTGATATGAGCGCTATTGGCTGAGATATTGATGACGAGGTTGGTGTTCTTATTCTGCCTTAATTGAAGCGCATAGAAGGATCCTGCTGGCAAGGTAAGGATGAAGGTTGTTGCTGAGTTAGCGGAGATTGTGAGGCTGGAATAGCCGCCGCTGCCACAGGTGTCATTGGCGACAAAGTCGATGTTAGGGCCACAGCGACGAAAGTTCGCGATTGCAGTACCCGCTGGAAGAGTCAATGTAACTGTAAAGCGAGAGAGGCCGAAGTTCCCCGAATTGATAATGTAAAAGAATTTTGCGCGCCCATTGATTACTGGCGTAGTGAGGGAACTAAAGGGATTTATTGCGGTGGAGGTGTCACCAGCATAAATTTCCATTCTACCTGTGCTGAGCGAGAGCGTTGAGGGGTTTGCTGTCGCTTGTGAGGCGAACGAGATTGTTGTTGACTGGATGGGCGCGAGTAATAACGCGCCCATCGCAGTGGCGACGAGAGATGCAGTCCGACGCTTGCTACCCATCTCCCTCCCCTTCCACCAATTCTTCTCTTTTATATATCAATTGTGTCACTCAATTAATTCGCTCTAATTAACTCGTTTGAATTAACTATTTGTTGTTACTGCACTTCGCTCTTGGATCACAAAGGTCCATGTGAGAGCTGCAGTAAGGCCTTGTACTGTTCCGACCGGGAGAACTCCATTAAGAACATTCTCTGTTCCGGCAGGAAGTGCTGTTGAGACTTTGAGATAGTTAACGCCACCTACCAAGACCGATGGCAATGTGATGGTTTGGGCTGCACCCTTAAGCGTCGAAACTGCAGTTGCGGCGAGGGTAGGTGATGTAGTTCCGCTACATGTGCCTGTATTGCTCCATGCCACCGTGCATGCGCTGATGGTTACTTGAAGACCTGCGCTAGGGCTATTGACGAGAGTATTCGAGTCAGAGGTAAATATCTGGAGTGTAGGAGAAGCGCCATCCAGCGTGCCAGTATTACTGAGATCGATATAACGATTGACGGTATCGCCAGGACCCATCGCTGATATCGGTGATGTAAATCCACCAGTGATACCAGAGACTCCTGAAGGGGCCAAGACAAGTTTGAGTGTACCTGTAGTGACTGATCCTCCCGAGGTGTTGGTGGCAGTAGCGGTAAGTGCTGCAAATACGTTAGAGGCAACAAGTCCGGCACCACCGATCGCCGCTAGAACGACGATAAGAACTTTGAGCACCAAATTACTTGCGCCTCTTGTGATGATTGATCCTAGATTATTCATATTTGCTTCCTACCTTCTCATTTTCTTCCCTCTCGATAGCAAGTGACTCTTGCAAGTTATCGATAAGTTCGCGGTATTGCGCGGTATTGCGCCGTTCTTCAATGAAAAGTTCTTTATAAACTTTCTCAGGGGTTGAAGAAAAGAAGATCTTCTTTCGAAAGAGGATGAGAAAGAGCGCTAGAACATTTGAGAGCACTAGAAATGTTGCAGCGCTTTGACGTCCTTGAACGGTATTTATATAAACCATTGGCTGGCCAATATTGGGAAGAGCTTTAATAATCTTAGATACCTTGCCGACTGGAGAAACCATAAAGGGTTCGCGATCGGGGCTCTCGTTGGCATCACCTTTTGTGATGATCCGAATAGCGCCATTAACGCTCCTCAATTCATGGATACGGTGAGAGTAGTAAGTACCAGTGATCTGATTGTTAATGGCGATAATGTCGCCGACCTGTAACTCTGATGCTGGAAGTAAACGAGTGATAAAGAGATCTCCTGGATTAGCTGTGGGAGCCATCGAACCTGTGAGAATCGGTGAGAATCCAAAGCCATATTGGCTGGTGAGAATCGCAGGAATCAGAGCTGCAAGGAGTGCAAGGGCAAGAAAGGCCGCAGAACGTGCCTTTCTTGAAACTTTCAACTCCTGAGCCATGTTTTGAATGTAGAGGTCAAACCTCACGATAAGTTCACGATTGCATCTTCATCGATATAAGAAAGCGAATTCTCTTATCAGGCGGTGGCTTTCACCTAAGAGAGAACCTACTCTTAGAACATCTCCATTCGATGATGGGAAGTACACATATGGCTCAAGATAAACAGAATGTGCTCGTGGTTGACGATAACGATGATGTACGTGATCTCGTTGTGCTCTTCCTCAGCGCCGATGGGTTCCACGTATTTTCAGCGAGCAATGGTGAGGATGCTCTCGCTATCCTCAAGAATAATCCAATCAATCTTGTACTTCTCGATGTAATGATGCCTGGAAAATCTGGCATCGAGGTTCTCGCCGAAATTCGCACCCATTCCAACAAAGCTATCCGTGAGATTCCCGTCATGATGATTACTGCTAAATCTTCAACTGAGGATATTGATGCAGCGCTGGCGGCAGGAGCTAGCTCATATGTAATAAAGCCATTTCGCGCGACAACAATCAGAGAGAAAGTCCGCTCTATCCTCCAACTACCAACCTCAAACTAGAAGATATTTCGGAGAGAATGTGATGAGAATGAAAAGAATAATGACTGCAACGTTAATAGCTATGCTATTAATTACAACAGCACCAGTAACCTTCGCAGCCGATAATAATCCTTACGGCACATCCACGGTAGATCCTGCAGGGCCAAACGAGGTTATATTTAAAGTATCAAAGGGTGGTCGAGAAGTTGGATTCACCGTTTCTCGTCTTCTCAAGATGAAGAGCTCCACCATCTCGATTTATGAGCCATTTATTAAGAAACGCCAGACCTTTACTGTGGTTCCTATGAAAAACTTCTTCGCTCTGGCCGGTATCTCAGGGAAAGATAAAGTGATAACAACTGCTCTCAACGATTACACCTATACCAATACCGCAAGTAAATTCATAGAAGCTGGTGCATTTATAGCAATTAAGCGCAATGGTGCAGAGATTTCATATGATCAAGGCGGGCCTCTTCGAATCGTATTTAGTGATAAAAGCAAGTGGGCAACTTATCTCGATGCATGGAACTGGTCTCTTGCATCATTCAGCGTAAAGTAGGGCAATGTCTAGGTTACGAGCACAGATGCGTCATCGCTCTTTTCCTCGCTTTCACGTGACCAAGATTCAATACTTTATCTTCGCTATTGCCTGCTGTTCTATCCTTGCTCTTGGTTTTTTCTCCTTCACCCAATCAAACTCAACTATTGAAAAGGCAAAAGTCCTCAGCGATGTTGAAACCCCAGCCGCTTCAATTATCTTTACCCAGCGAGAAACGCTTGTATATGCCACCCGTCTGGCGCAATGGTCCAACGGTGGAACTTCTCGTCGAAGCGTTCAGATAGCTCGAAACATCCTCGCCCAGCGCCTAGCTGTAATTGATACCAGCGGACGCTCTATGGGAGAGCGTGCCCAAGCGCCATACTGGACCGCGCTCAACGCGGCAGATAAAATCGTTGCGTCGGCACCCCCAGGGGTTCTTCCAGAGGCGACCCATTCAGAAATTAATGGAGAGATTTCGCCGATTATTGATGAGATTCTTGCCCAATCTCGCGCACTTGTTGTTTCATATCAAAGAACTGTAGATCGCGAAATGGTTAATAATGCCAAACGAGTTGCAGAACAGGATAGAAGAAATCTATTTCTATTCTTTATCTTTATCATAACTGGAACGCTCTTTCTCCTACTCAACGCTCGCACAAATTTCAAAAATTACCGTATCGCCAGCGAGAAGATTGAAGAAGAACAGTTGCAATTAGATAAGACTTTGGCCGACTTAAAGGCAGCAGAGCAAGCTGTTATTGAATTACAAGATATAAATGAAACCAAGAATGCTTTTATATCAACAGTCAACCATGAACTTCGAACCCCACTGACTTCAATAATTGGCTACATAGACCTAGTAAGGGAGCTTCGAGAAGAAAATCCAAGTGCAGACCTTTCGCAATATCTAGAAATCCTCGATCGTAACGCTCAAATTTTGCTACATGTCGTAGAAAGTATTCTCTCCATAAGTAAGATTGATTCAAATAAAGGCCACAAGGCCACCGAAAAGGTTGAGATAAATCAAATCATCGACAACGCCATGTTTATCATGGCCCCTGCCATCGAAAAATCTTCTCAGAAGATTACCTTCAAGGCAGATGAAGAGCTCTTTGTCGAAGGAGATCCGGGACAGTTAAACCAAGTTTTTATCAATCTCTTAGGAAATGCAAATAAGTTCAGCCCGCGAGGCTCATTAATTGAGGTTTCATTAAATAGCACAACTCTAAAAGGTGGATATGAATTTGCAAGAATTGTTGTGCAGGATCTTGGAATCGGAATCCCTAAAGAAGATATCGAAAACCTTGCTACTCGCTTCTTTCGTGCGAAAAACACTGACTCTGGCCAATATCCCGGAACAGGACTAGGCCTTGCTATCGTGCAGGAGATACTCGATCTCCACAGAGGTAAATTGACTATTGAGTCGACCCTCGGGGAGGGAACAAAAATTACCGTTCTTATCCCCCTCTACCTCTCTGATTACGAGAAGTTGATTCGTGAACGAAGTAGTGATGTCATCGAACGTGCCATCCATGCTCTCGAAGATGCATCTCCAGCGACTGCACATTCGGTCACTCATACAATCGGTGGAGCCATCGGGCTCTACGGTTTCGAAGAGGCTGCTCAAGAATTACTGAAATACTCTAAAACTTTAGATTCAGGGGGTGCAGATTTAGAAGGTTTTGAAATTGAGAAGAATCGTCTCGTCACACTTTTAAAAAGAGCCGCAGAAGAGATGGGCAATAAAACTCATGAGTAAAGATCAGATTTTAATTGTTGATGATAATGAAGACATTCGCTTCTTTGTTCGTGCTGCATTGACTCCAGAAGGTTTTGATGTCATAGAAGCCTCCGACGGAAACCAGGCGCTCGATATCTTCCGCAGAAAAGAACCGGCTGTGATTATTCTTGATTTATCAATTGGCCAACCTGATGGCTTTGAGGTCTGCCGAGAGATACGTAAGGTTTCAACTATTCCGATAATCATGTTAACCAGCCATGATGAGGAGATGGATGAAGCGATGTGCCTTGCCGCCGGTGCAGATGATTACATTACCAAACCTGTCTCAGCTCGCATTCTCGCTCTTCGAACAACAACTCAGATACGTCACCGCGCGGCGCAGAATTTAGTTTCTGGTTCGCTGATTATCGCTGGAGCTCTTTCACTCGATACCGAAACGCGTGATTTGATGATAGAGGGCAAAAAAATTGAACTGACTCGAACCGAATTCGACTTTCTCCATCTGCTCATCGGCAACCCAAAACGAGTCTTTAGCCGAGAGCAGATCTCTGAGAAAGTTGGCATCTCATTGGAGTATTCGAGTGATCATTTACTCGACACTCATGCTTCACGAATCCGCAAGAAGATCCGTGAAGTCAGTGATATAAAGGTACTTCACGCAGTGCGTGGCGTTGGATACCGCTTATTTAGTAATTAACTTCTCCAACTTTGATTAAGTGGTCGGCCTTCTGCATAACCTGATGCAGATTGAATTCCAACTAGTGCGCGATCGGCAAACTCTTCGAGTGATCGCGCCCCTGCATATGTACATGATGAACGAAGTCCAGAGATAATTTCATCAATCAAGTCTTCTACACCAGGACGGTTTGGATCTAAATACATCTTTGATGAAGAGATTCCTTCTTCAAATAGTGATTTACGTGCACGATCAAAGGCATCTTCTTGTGATGTGCGAGCACTAACTGCGCGCTTTGAAGCCATTCCAAAAGATTCTTTATAGGGACGTCCTGCACTGTCACGCAATAGGTCGCCAGGTGATTCATATGTTCCGGCAAACCAAGAACCAATCATTACCTGTGATGCACCGGCAGCGAGCGCGAGCGCAACGTCGCGCGGATGGCGCACTCCGCCATCAGCCCAGACATGCTTGCCTAATTTCTTCGCCTCTGCTGCACATTCAAGAACTGCAGAAAATTGTGGACGACCAACACCGGTCTGCATACGAGTTGTACACATGGCTCCTGGTCCAACGCCTACCTTAATAATGTCAGCGCCAGCAGCTACTAAATCGCGAACGCCTTCGGCAGTAACAACGTTTCCAGCAACAATTGGCACACCAAGCTTGAGCTTTGAAATCACTTGCAGCGCTTCAATCATCTTCTTCTGGTGACCGTGTGCAGTATCAACAACAAGCACATCAGCCCCGGCTGCAACTAACTTTTTCGCCTTATCTGCCACATCTCCATTGATTCCAACTGCTGCAGCAATACGAAGCTTGCCTGCCTTATCGAGGGCTGGCTGATACAAAGTAGCCCGAAGTGCGCCTACGCGAGTAATGATTCCGACGAGATCACCTTTTGCCGAAACAACAGGTGCTACGGCGCGCAAGTTATCGCTCAAGAAATCAAAGGCTTGGCGTGGGTCTAGCGAATCAGGCATAGTGGTGAGCTCTTGAGTCATTACCTGGCCAAGTTGAGTAAAGCGATCAACGCTCTGCAAATCTTCTTCTGTGACGATTCCGATTGGCTTCTTGCCTTCAACGATTACTACTGCACCATGTGTGCGCTTATTAATCAGGCTGACAGCATCGGCAACGGTCTGCTGTGGAGTTAAAGTAATTGGTGTCTCAAAGAATGTGTGACTTGCCTTTACCGAAGCGATGACATCTGCAACAACTTCGAGTGGAATATCTTGCGGAATAACAACCATGCCACCACGTCGAGCCACTGTCTCTGCCATACGACGACCTGCGATAGCAGTCATATTGGCAACCAACAAAGGAATCGTTGTGCCGGTTCCGTCATTTGTTGTCAGATCGACTTCCATGCGGCTGGAAATCTCTGAATTTGA
>CAEZSP010000005.1_pt1 | contig 35755 bp, 31 predicted proteins | sample 7263991 | NCBI WGS metagenome assembly CAEZSP01 (sample SAMEA6813780, study PRJEB35770) | uncultured Candidatus Planktophila sp. | biome: Freshwater; feature: Freshwater reservoir; material: water | place: Czech Republic | collected 2017-04-14 | depth 0.5m m | reverse complement strand
CGGTTAGAGCGCTTCCCTGATAAGGAAGAGGTCGATGGTTCAAGTCCATCTAGGCCCACCCCGCACTAACAACGGGGACCTAGCTCAATTGGTAGAGCACCGCCTTTGCAAGGCGGGGGTTAGGGGTTCGATTCCCCTGGTCTCCACAACGAAGTGAGTATGAATAGTAAAAGCCCCACCGGATAACCGGCGGGGCTTTTACTTTACATCTCTTATTACATCTTATTGAGCTGTTATCCCTTAATTGATCCAGCAGTCATACCCGCAACAATTCGCTTGTTGAAGAAGATGAAGGCCACTAATGGGAAAGCGGTGATGTACAAAATATCGGTAAACAATAAGTTGTACTGCGTCGAATAACGGCTGACGTAGTTAAAGAGGGTCTGCTGTAGCGTCGCATTCTCTTCACCCGGCAAGTAATAAAGCGGGTTGGTAAAGTCGTTAAAGATTGCAGCGGTAGCGATGATTCCGATGGTAATTGTTACTGGCTTAAGCAATGGGAAGATCACTCGGAAGTAGAGTCCCCAACCAGTGCAGCCATCAATCATTGCCGCCTCATCAATTTCACGAGGAATTGTTGACATAAAGTTTCGGAAGATAAGTACCGCAAAAGCCAAGCCATATGCGACCTGAATCATAATCATTCCAGTCATGGTCTTATAGAGACCAAGGCGCTGTAGCACCCAGATGGTTGGAACAATCGCAGGGGGAACAACTAAGGCAGTTAAAACGAAGATATTGCCGATAGTTGTCACAATATTTCGCTTACGGTGCATCACATAACCAGTCATTCCGCTGATGATGATCAAGAAGAAGACTGAACCGAGAGTCATGACAAGGGAGTTCCAGGTTGAGCGAAGGACCATGTAGTCGTTATCGGTAATAACTGTCTTGAAGTTCTCTAAGAGCTGCCAATCTTTCGGCGGTGACAAATTTAATCGGAATGAATCTTCTTCATTCTTACCAGCGTTAACTAGTAAGAAATAGAAGGGGAGGATAAAGACAACAACGGTTAGAAGAACGCCAACAATGTCATTCCAGATGCTGCGGTACTTAACCTTAGGCTTTGCAACCTTATTCTTATCGCGGCTGAGTATCACATCGTCACCTCTCTCTTATTGAGGAATCTTGCTAATGGGAATACCAGGATTGAGACCAAGGCGAAGAGAATTACGTTTCCTGCAGTAGCAAGTCCGAAGTAGCCCGAGGTGTACTGCTTATAGTTAATGGAGCCCAGAACGTCGGTGATAAAGCCAGGTCCACCACCAGTCATAGCCCAAATCAAGTCGAAGGATCTCAAACCTCCCACGAAGGAGAGGATGATGACGGTAAACATCGCTGGGCGAACGAGTGGAAGAGTTATTTGATAGAACTGTTGACGCTTGCTGGCGCCATCAATTGATGCAGCTTCGTAATAATCTGTAGGAATTGCTGCGATACCAGCGATATAGATAAGCGTTGCGATACCAACACCTTTCCAGACATCAACCATTGAGACAGAGATAATTGGAAGTAAGTTTGGATCTACAAGCCAACCAGGTCCATCGGTTGTGAAACCGACCAGGCCGGCGACCCACTTGATAAATTGATTTACAACACCTTCCCAAGGATTAAGCAAAATTGAGAAAGTGATTCCGACGCCGATGGTACTGACCAAGGTCGGGAAGAATAGAACAGAGCGCATAAATCCTGAGGCGCGTAATTTTGATGAGAGGAAGCTAGCAAGGTAGAGACCAATGATTACCTTGAGCGCACTCGTTAAGAATCCGTAAATGATTGTGTTTCTAAATCCGATACGTAGATACTCTTCTGAGAAGTAAAGTTTGAAGTTTTCTAATCCGATAAAGCTCCACTCTTGGAGAGTCCATCGGGTAAGGCTGAAAAATAGCGACAGGATGGTTGGGACAAAGAAGAGCGCCATATAGAGAACCGCACCTGGCACAAGGAGCGACATTGGATAAGGACTTTTGATCTTATTCTTTTTCTTCTTCATTTCACTCCAATGGGGTAAGGGACTTGCGAATAACTACCAGCGAATAACTACCAGCGAATAATTATAGGAAGAGAACCGGGCCGAATTCGACCCGGTTCTCTCCTTCTATTTAGTTATTGCTAACTGTTGTTGCTAGTTACCAGCCAGCTAGACCGAGTTGCTGTGACTGCTTTTCAAGATCCTTCTGGTACGACTTCGCACCTTGAAGAGCTGTCTTCTGTCCGGTTCCGATTTCTACACAGATCTGTGAAAGGTTTGGACCCTTTACAGGTGTAAGGAACTCGAGAGCTGGGTAGCTTGCGCCTGGCTTCTGCATGTAGTTGTAGAGGTCAGTAAATACACCAGTCAAGTTACCTGAAACTGGAGCACCCTTAATAAAGTATGGTCCTGATGGAGGAACAACCTTATTCTGAACCTGGAATGACTCCTTAGATACTGTCCAAGCTACAAACTTCTTAGCCTCTTCAAGCACCTTTGTTGTCTTTGAGATGTAGATACCTGATGGCATCCATACTGTTGCACCGTTGCTCTTGGCATTTGTGCCAGGCTGTGCGAAGAATCCAATATCTGGAGCCTTTGTTGGGAAGTTAGTAACGATTGTGTCGATACCAGCAGAGAGCATTGGGTAGTGAGCACCCTTACCAAGTGCTAGATACTCAAGTGCCTTAGCAAATGTTGTTGCTGCGGCATCCTTGTTTGTGTATCCAGCTTTTCTGATCTGCTCTAGGTAGCTAAAGCCAGCAAGTGTTGCCTTGTTATCAGCAAGAACAATCTTGTTAGCTGTGAACTTCTTCTCAAATCCTGGCATTGCAGCAGCTACGTTGAAGTGATCTCCAAGTACGAAGAGCTGTGTTGTCCATGAATCCTTGAATGAGTTGATAACTGGAACAATTCCAGCCTTCTTAATCTTGGCATTGTTAGCCATGAACTCGTTCCAAGTTAGTGGGACCTTGAGGTTAAGTTGTGAGTAGACCTTCTTGTTGTAAAGAATTCCGCCACCCATAGCTGTTCCGAATGGAGCAGCATAGATACCACCGTCAGCACCTGTTGCAGATGGAATAAATCCTGTGTTAACAGTCTTCATCCATGGCTCGTTCTTAAGGTTTACGAGGTTACGAACTGGATCGATAGCCTGGAGGAGAGCACCAACGTTGTAGATAAACACGTCAGCTGCTGTACCTGATGCAAGCTGTGACTTAAGAAGTGCATCACCCTCGACGCCACCAGGAACATAGTTGACCTTGATGGTGACATCTGGATTTGCCTTCATGTATGCCGCTGTGAGTGCATCCCACATATCGCGAGCAGTTCCAGAGTTATTTGTCTGGAATGTAATTTCTGTTGCCGCACGAGCTGGAGCTACCAACATCGCTGATGCAAGAACGACTGAAACGCCAAGTGTCAGTGTCTTTGCAATACGGCTGCTACGAACAACATTCATTTTTACTCCTTTTCTTTCCTTGCTATTACTTAACGATCCAAGAGACCCGATGTCCCTTAGTTTGAAAGCTTTCAACTACTGCCAGTGTTACGGGAGTCACATCCTGGGAGCGAATCCCGAATTTGAATCCTTTCAACTGCTCAAAAATTAGCGCCCTGTTCGGGGTCAGTCAAGGAAATTTAGATAACGTTCTAATCTCATTATCTGAGGACATCTCAATAGTTGAGATGGAATTCTCACCCCGTAAGAGCGGGCGGTATGCCACTTGGCCCTACCTTAGGATGGCGCCATGACATCTACAGCAACCCTTCACACAACTCTTGGCGATATCGTCATTGAACTCTTCCCAGATCACGCACCAAAGACAGTAGCCAACTTTGTTGAGCTTGCAACAGGTGCGAAAGAGTGGACCGATCCCCGAACCGGCAAGAAGTCCAATGAGAACCTCTACGACGGCACAATTTTCCACCGCGTGATTAGCGGCTTCATGATTCAAGGCGGAGATCCTCTTGGCCAAGGTTTTGGCGGCCCAGGCTACTCATTTGCCGATGAGTTTCATGGCGAGCTCACATTCGATCGCCCATACATTTTGGCGATGGCAAACTCTGGACCAAATACAAATGGTTCACAGTTTTTTATCACAGCAGCGCCAACTACATGGCTAAACCGCAAGCACACTATTTTCGGTGAGGTAAAGGATGCAGCGTCGCAAGCAGTTGTCGACAAGATTGAGTCCACACCAACAGGTGCACAAGATAAGCCTGTTACACCTATTGTAATCAATAGCGTCACAATCGCTTAATGTTGAAGTCGCGCAGCACCGTAGTCGCTTTGATTACGGTGATCTGCGCCTTCTATCTTTGGGAACTCCTTGATTCTTCGATAATCAATACCTTTGCTTTAGTAAATATCGAATATTTACGAGCCAGCAATGAGTGGTATCGCCTCTTTACTGTCGCTCTTTTGCATGACACTTCATCATCAATTCCGATTCACTTGGCATTTAATATGATGGCGATACATTCATTAGGCTCACCAATTGAAAGTTTGCTCGGCCGTACTCGCTTTCTGATTATCTTCTTTGTATCGCTGCTCGCAGGATCTCTTGCATCTGCTTATTCACTTGGCTTCAACGGTTACTCAATCGGAGCCTCTGGCGCTGTTTTCGGGCTCTTTGGTGCATTTATCGCCCTCGGCCGCAAAGTTGGCACAGAGATAAAAGGAATCATAATTATTGTACTTATCAACTTTGCGCTCGGCTTCACCATCGGCGGCGTCGATTGGCGCGCCCATCTAGGCGGGCTAGTCGGCGGCTTCTTAATTACCAAGCTATTACTGGTTTTTAACGCTGCGAAGTAAGACTTGCGCTACATCTAAAACTTCAACATCTGATTGACGGGCAGTCATGCCGTCACCAACCATGATGCGACAGAACGGACACGCCACTGCAACTTCTGGCGCGCCGGTTGCAATTGCTTCGTCTACACGGTTGAGGTTGATGCGAGAACCCAAACTCTCTTCCATCCACATACGTCCGCCGCCACCACCGCAGCAGAATGAACGTTCTTTATTTCGTGGCATCTCTTCGACATCGCAACCAGATGCTTCAAGTAACTCACGTGGTGGCGCATAGATCTGATTGTGACGCCCGAGATAACAAGGGTCATGGAAAGTAATCTTCTGATCAGATTTATGAGGGCTTGCTTTGAGCTTTCCCTCTTTAACTAATGTGTTGAGAAGTTGGGTATGGTGCAACATCTCGAGTTCGTAACCACTTTGTGCATAATCGCGGCCAATTGTTGTAAAGCAATGAGGGCAGGTAACTACAACTTTCTTCTTACCCTTGGGACGATCACCGAAGGTCTCTTTAAAAGTTTCGATATTTTCTGCCGAAAGAATCTGGTATAAAAACTCATTTCCGGATCTACGAGCAGGGTCTCCGGTACATGTTTCACGCTTTCCAAGGACTGCAAAGTTAACACCTGCCATATGCAAAAGTTCTGCAACCGCCTTTGTTGTTTTCTTTGCGCGGTCTTCATAAGCACCGGCACAACCAACCCAGAATAAGTACTCAACTTCTTCAGGTAGCTCGCCACTAACTACACGAACCGGGAAATCACACTCTGCAATCCAACCTTCGCGATCTTGTTTGTTGGCACCCCATGGATTGCCAGCTTTCTCAAGATTTCTAAATGTTCCACCGAGTTCAGCAGGAAACTCTGATTCAACTAATACTTGAAAACGACGCATATTAACGATGTGATCCACATGCTCGATATCAACCGGACACTCATTAACGCATGCACCACAAGAGGTGCAAGACCATAAAACATCCTGCGAGATTGGAGCTCCTGTACCAACAAGATTTTCACTTTCAACGACGCCAGCCATTGCGTGATCGCGCATCGCCATAATCAATAGCTTTGGCGATAATGGCTTATCGGTATGCCAAGCAGGGCATTGCGATTGGCAGCGGCCGCATTCGGTACAGCTCGTCATATCGAGCAGGCCTTTCCAAGAAATGTCGCCACGTGTACCAAGACCGAAGACATCATCTTCAGCTGGATCTTCAAAGTTAACTGGTTTGCCCTTAGATAACATCTCAGGCAGTGCGCCGAGTGCAGGTTGATCAATATTGCGCTTGTAGTAAATATTAAAGAAGGCTAAGAAGCGGTGCCATGCAATGCCCATTGTTAAGTTGGTGGCGATTACGATAAACCAGACCATCGAAACCAAAATCTTTATTGTGGCTACAACAAAAATTGCAGTTTCTATTGATGCAACGCTCCATGAAGAGAAGAAAGAGACCGCTGGCCAAGAGATTGCATAGTGCCAGTTCCACGACTCTTTTCCTTGTAGCGCACCTTCAAGCCCACGAAGTGCAATCACACAGAAGACGATGGCAAGAATTGTTGCCTCTACATAGTAAGCACGACCTGAGTTAGAACCCGCAAAGCGAGATGTACGACCGACATGAAAGAAACGAGTTACTTGTCTAATTGCGATAAGTGTGACGATTCCGATTCCGGTAAGGGCTGCAATAGTTTCGGCAAAGAGTTCGTAACCAACAAAATGGCCGATGATTGGTAGCGCAAAATGTGGATCAAGCAGCTGACCATATGCGGTTACTAAAGTTCCAAAGAGTGCGCCGAAGCCGACCATAACAAACCAATGAGCGATGCCTGTTGCAGTGAAGTTGAGCATCTTGGTGTGGCCTAGAACTTCAACCAACATATTCTTTAAACGCGCAGCGCGATCACCAGAGCGAGTGGGATCAGGTTGCCCAGCTTTATAGATCGTAAGTAATTTACGAACGCTCCGCGCAAAGAGGATAATCGCCACAACAGTGACGAGATAGGCAACGAGCGCAATAGCTAGCTTCATGAAGGCTAGGGTAATCGTTAGCGCGGGGTAAATTCCTTTGAAGTAAAGGAATTCTTGATGAGAGCTCGCGCCTCTGCGAGATCCTTCACTGCGCCAGCCGAAATCGCCTGAACTGCAATATTGCCAAATAAGGTCGCCTCAACTGGCCCCGTCTTTACAGTTACTCCGCAGATATCAGCGGTAATTTGATTAAGCAGGTCATTTTGCGAGCCTCCGCCGAGGATATGAATAAGGTTGATTTTGCGCCCAGAGACAGCGGCTATCTCGTCCAAAGTCTTCTTATAAGCGTGGGCAAGACTATTAAAGATAGTGATTGCGAATTCGCCAGGCGTCGATGGTGCGGCCAACCCTCTTTCACGGCAGTAATCAACGATGCGCTTTGGCATATCGCCAGGGGGAGCAAAGAGCGGATCATTGGGATCAATCAATGTTTGGAAACCACGAGCAGCTTCGGCTAACGCGATGAGTTCGGCCATCTCTACATCGCTTCCGCTTTCGCGCCAAGTGCGTCGACACTCTTCTAATAACCACATACCAGTTACATTTTTAAGAACTCGGACTGTGCCTTCAACACCTAATTCGTTGGTGACATTTGCTGCAAATGCGGCCTCGGATGTGAATGGGCGCTCGCTCTCGATGCCGACCAATGACCATGTACCGCTAGAAATATAAGCTTCGACTTCACGATTACCAAATGGGATCCCAGCAATAGCTGATGCTGTGTCATGCGATGCAGCTGCAACAACTTTGATTCCGTCGAGTTCGGGGTAACCAGTCACAGTGCCTAGTAATGTTCCGGGTTCGTGTAGCTTTGAAAAGAGTGAGTAATTGATTCCGGCTAACTCAATAAGTTCTTTATCCCACGTGCGCGTAGATGTGTTGAGCGCTTGTGTGCTTGATGCATTTGTTACTTCAGTTGAGATGACCCCTGAAAAAATAAAGTTGATGAGATCAGGCAACATCAAGAATTTATCAGCACTTATATACTCAGCCAACTCTTTAGAGGCGTAGAGTTGGTAGATAGTATTAAATGTCAGGAATTGGATTCCGGTTGTTGAATAAATCCGCTCTTTACCGAGTTTGGCGATTAGAGCTTTTGACGCAATCTCATTGCGCAAATCTCGATAGGCGTGGATATCTCCAATGATTTCCTTATCACTTGAGATAAAACCGTAATCAACTGCCCATGAATCAACTGCCAGGCTTATAGGTTTTGAAACTTTGGCAGCTTCCTTCAGCCCATGTAGGACTTGAGAAAAGATTAAATCCCAGTTCCAGAGCAGTGATCCACTTGGGTCTTCGATGACCTCGTGAGCAAAACGATGAACAATCGAGAGTGAGATTGCACCATCAGCGATGCTGCCAATAGCGACGCGACCGCTGGTTGCCCCGAGATCTACCGCTAAGAATTGATGCATATCTGGGCTCGTTTAACGCATAAATGCAGCTGCTACACCGCTATCAACCGGAATATGCAACCCAGTAGTGAGTTGAAGATCTGATGCGCAGAGAACAAAGACAGCTGCAGCGATATGTTCTGGCAAAACTTCGCGCTTTAAAATAGAACGCTGTGCGTAATATTCGCCGAGCTTGTTCTCTTCAACACCGTAAACAGCAGCGCGGTTTGCACCCCATCCAGATGAGAAGATTCCTGAACCGCGAACAACTCCATCAGGATTTACTCCATTGACACGAATCTGATGTGCACCGAGTTCGGCTGCAAGAAGTCTTACTTGATGCGCCTGGTCCGCTTTGGTCGCGCCGTATGCAATGTTATTTGGACCAGCGAAGATTGAGTTCTTAGATGAGATGTAAACAATATCTCCGCCCATCTTTTGCGCAATCATCGCCTTGGCTGATTCGCGTGACATCAAAAATGAACCACGAGCCATTACATCGTGCTGCAGATCCCAATCAGCAACTGTTGTTTCGGTAAGTGGCTTACTTAATGAAAGTCCCGCGTTATTGACTACAAGGTCAACTCCACCAAATGCAATCGATGCAGCATGAACAGTTGCGATAATCGCTTCTTCATCAGTGACATCTACCTTTACTGCAATTGCTCGGTCGCTATTACCGATTTCAAGTGCGACAGCAGTTGCAGCATCGAGATCGCGATCTGCAACAACTACGCAGGCACCCTCTGATGCCAGGCGAAGGCTTGTTGCTTTTCCGATACCAGAACCGCCACCAGTAACTATTGCAACACGTCCAGCGAGTGGCTTTGGTTTTGGCATACGGCGAAGCTTTGCTTCTTCAAGCTCCCAGTACTCGATGTTGAACTTCTCTGATTCATCGATTGGCTTATATGTTGAAACGGATTCCGCACCGCGCATCACGTTGATTGCATTGGTATAGAACTCACCGGCAACACGAGCCGTCTGCTTATCTTTTCCGTAGCTAAACATTCCGACGCCAGGTACGAGAATGATTAGGGGATCAGCACCGCGCATCGCTGGAGAATCAGCTGTCGCGTACTTTTTATAGTAATTGGCGTAGGTTTCACGATAAGCGCCATGAAGTTCATGTGCACGAGCAATAATCTCTTCAACTGTTGCACTCGAAGGAGTGTCGATAACCATCGGAGATATTTTGGTTCGCAAGAAATGATCCGGACATGATGTTCCGAGTGCTGCGAGTCGACCTAGCTCTGCATGAGAGATGAAATCAAGCACTACATCGCTATCGTTAAAGTGGCCGAGCATCGGGTTATCTTGTGATGCGATTCCGCGGAGAGCTGGCGCTAAGAGCGCTGCTTTTGCAAGACGTGCATCAGGTGCAAGGGGAGCCTTCTCTTTAACAGCTGCTCCGAATGGATCTTTCTTGCCTTTACTTGCTAAGAACTTCTCTGCCTTTTCAATTGCATCGATTGAACGCTTCTCGCACTCATCAGAATTTTCTGCCCATGTTGTTAAACCATGTCCACCAAGAATTGCGCCCTTAGCTTTTGGATTCTCTTTTGCAATTGCTGCGATATCTAATCCAAGTTGGAATCCGGGACGACGCCAATCAACCCAGAGAATTTCATCGCCAAAACATTCGCGAGTAAGCGCCTGACCATCTGCAGCCGTTGCCAGAGCGATAATTGAATCTGGGTGCAGGTGATCGACGTGCGCGACATCGACCAACCCGTGCATTGCAGTATCAATTGAGGGTGCGGCACCACCGCGACCAAATGTGCAGTAATCAAAGAGTGCAACCATCTCGTCTTCATGTTCTACACCGCGATAGACATTAACGAGAGCACGCATTCGATCAAGATAGAGCGCTGCCAGACCTGACTCTTTGAGAGTTCCTAAATCACCGCCTGAACCTTTGACGTAGAGAACACCTACCTTTTCACCAGTAGATGGATCCTGTGCTTCACCTTTAGCTGAGGTGTTACCACCAGCATAATTAGTGAACTTTGGATTGCTCCCCAGTCGGTTACTGCGACCTAATAACTCTTCAACGCTCTTCTTACTCATCTAATTAAGCACCCCAACCAGCTTGATTTCCACCGACACGTTCTGTTGCAATCTTTGCTGCATAGCCACTTGCGGCATATGCCTTCATTGGTTCTGGATCGATTCCCTTATCACTACGCCATTCGCGCAATAGGCCGCGAACATCAGTGTTATAGGCATCCATTAAACATTCGTGTGCAGCGAGAACATCACCAGCACGTTGTGCAGCCTTAAGAGCGCTCTGATCAACAAGAACAGCTTTTGCAACTGCTTCTTGAACATTCATGATGGATCTAATCTGACCAGGAATCTTCGCTTCGATGTTATGGCATTGATCCAGTACATATGACACCGGAGTTCCGACATCAAAACCACCATTGATATTTACTTCGTGCATGATGCGGAAGAGTTGGAAAGGATCTGCTGCGCCAACAATCAAATCATCATCTGCATAGAAGCGAGAGTTAAAGTCAAAGGCACCAAGGCGCTTTGCACGTAACAAACCAGCGACGATGAATTCAATATTTGTTCCTGGTGCATGGTGTCCGGTATCGACAACAACCATTGCCTTTGGACCAAGCGCCATGCAGTGCAGCAATGAAGTTCCCCAGTCAGGAACATCAGTGTGATAGAAAGCTGGCTCGAAGAATTTGTATTCAAGAAGCAGGCGTTGGTTATCACCGATACGCGCGTATACCTGTGCGAGTGATTCAGCTAAACGGTTTTGGCGATCTGCGATGTCATCTTGTCCAGGATAGTTTGTGCCATCTGCAAACCAGAGTTTGAGATCCTGCACACCGGTTTGATCCATGATGTCGACGCAATCAAGGAGATGCTTTACCGCATTGGCACGCACCTTTGGATCTGGCGCACAGACTGAACCCAAGATGTATTGATCATCTTGGAATGTATTTGAATTGATTGTTCCGAGCTTTACCCCAAGGCTCTGCGCGTGCGCACTAAAATCTTTGTAATCTTCGACTTTATCCCATGGGATATGTAGAGCAACTGTTGGCGCTGCGCCGGTGTACTTATTGACTTGGGCTGCATCTGCGACCTTCTCGTATGGATCGCGCGGGACACCCGGCTGGCCAAAAACTTTGAAGCGAGTGCCTGAATTTCCGTAGGCCCACGAAGGAGTCTCAACGCCTAAGCGGTTAAGAACTTTTTTAACTTCATCTGCATTTGCCATAATCTGCCCACCTAACTGGATTGAATCGATTCAGCCTTAATGACGGCAACTTATGCGTGTTCTTGACTCTAGTCAAGCCTCAAAAGTTAAAAAAATTGACACCGTTCAATTTCAGGAGCAGACTCCGCGACCATGAGCGTAAGCCTTCGAGATGTCGCAAAATCAGCAAAAGTCTCAGTTGGCACCGTTTCTAATGTTTTGAACCGCCCCGAGATCGTTGCTGAGAAAACTTTAAACCGGGTGCGAGAGACAATTAAAGAGTTGGGATTTGTTCCCAACGGTTTTGCGCGCCAACTGCGCTTTGGCAATAGCCGCACTATCGGATTAATTGTTCCCGATGTCTCTAATCCATTCTTTACTGAGGTCGCACGTGGTGTTGAAGATGGCGCGAATAAACGCGACTACGCCGTTTTTCTCTGCAACTCAGATGAATCAGTTCAAAAAGAAGAGCGCTATATCAATGTATTGATTGAACAACAGGTACGTGGTGTTTTATTTTCACCGAGCGATATCAAATCAAATCGTATGGAAGAGATGAAAGGCCGCGGAATTTCTGTCACCCTTTTAGACCAAGAGCAGAAAGGCAACAATCATTGCTCAGTCTCTGTTGATGATATTTATGGTGGACGTATCGCCATCGAGTATTTATCTGATTTAGGACATCACGATATTGCTTGGGTCTGTGGTCCCGAGAGTATTCCGCAGGTAGCAGAGCGAGGTATTGGAGTTGCAAAAGCTGCCAAGGCAGGCAATGTAAAGATTGAAACCATCAGAGTTCCATTAATGAATTCGGCCCAAGGCGAGGAAGCTGCAAAGGCAATCCTTGAACTGCCGACACTGCCCACCGCCGTTTTCTGCGCCAATGATCTTTTGGCGCTCGGCGTGATGCGCGGATTAATGGCGGCAAAGGTCAAAGTTCCGGATCAGATTTCAATCTTGGGATATGACGACATTAAATTTGCTTCATCGGCGGCAATCCCACTTTCGTCGATTTCACAACCGGCATATCAGATAGGCGTCACCGCAGCAGACTTGTTATTGAGTGAGTGCGAAGATGGTGAGAGCCATCAGCACCAACAGATTAAGTTCCAACCCAAACTCGTCGAACGAGAATCGACCAAAAAGCGTTGACCTTCACCAATTTCATTGCTATCTTTTCAGCTTGAAACGATTCAAAGTTTCGACCTAATCAAGAGCAAGTTACGGAGTAAAAAATGAAGGTACGTGTTGATCGCGAAGCTTGCATCGGAGCTGGACAGTGCGCACTCGTTGCTGGATCAATCTTTGATCAAGATGATGAAGGATTAGTAATTCTTCTCAATGAAACTCCGGGCGAGAGCTCGCATGCAGCTGCGCGTAAAGCAGCAACGCTCTGTCCTGCAAAGGCGATTGTTATAGAGGAATAAAAATGACTGCCAGCGCCGGAGTAGTTATTGCAGGCGGATCTTTGGCAGCTTTCACATCTGCAGAGGCGTTGCGCGCAGAAGGTTTTGCTGGACGGATTCAGATTTTTAGTGGTGAAGATTGTCTTCCATACAATCGCCCACCGCTATCTAAGCAAGTTCTCTTAGGTACATGGGATGCATCAAAGTGTTTTATTACAACGCCAGAGAGAATTCAAGATTTAAATATTGAGTTTCACAGCGGAGCCAAAGTCACCGGATTACGTTCGCGTGAAAAAAAGATTCTTATCGGCGATACAGAACATGACTTCGATAAATTAATTATTGCAACCGGAGTGCGTGCCCGCAAAATTGATATGAGCGAAAATATCAAAAAAGTAATAACAGTTCGAAATCTCGAAGACACCCTTAACCTAAAAGAGCAACTAGCGAAGGTCACACATGTCGGTGTTATCGGTTCGGGTGTCTTGGGTTGCGAGATTGCCTCTGCTATCTCTGATTTAGGAAAGAAAGTCACTATTCTTGATCAAATTTCGCTGCCGAATTTGCCAATGAGCGGCGGCCATATCTCCGAAAAGATTAAAGAGTTATTTATAGAAAACAACGTTGAAATGCGTCTTGGTGTTGGAGTAAAGGCGATAAATGAAATCGGCGATAAAGTAGAAATTCAATTAAATGATGGCGAATCAATTGAGGTAGAGCTTTTAGTTCTTGCAATCGGATCAGTTAATAACACTGAATGGCTTGCAGAAAGTGGTCTCGATATAAGTAATGGTGTGCTCTGTGATGACAAAGGAGAAGCCGCTACAGATATTTTTGCAGTCGGAGATGTTGCCCGTTGGTTGGATAAGCGAAGTGGCGCTGCGATTAAGCGAGAAAACCAGAGCTCTGCAATCGAACAAGGTCTCGCAGTCGGCAAGTACATTGCCACCGGTACCGAGAGCGTGATTTCACGATCATTTTTCTGGAGCGAGATTTTTGGCCAGAGAATTACCTTGGTTGGGCACCTTGATCCCAAGCTTGATTTCCAGATCTTGCACGGAAGCCTTGCCGACAATAGTTTTGTTGGTGCAACATTTGCTGATGGTTCTATGACCGGGCTACTTGGCTGGAATATGTCTAAAGAGTTTCGACAAGAGCGAAAGAAAATGGAGGAGACCGTCAATGTCTAATCAATCCGGGTCCGATGAGAAAGTAGCTAGATGCCCTATGCCTGAGATTAGACGAATCCCTAACGATGGCACCCCTCTCTGTCCTTCATCAACTTTCGCTACCTGGCGTGAAGAAGGTGCAGCAACACCACTTGAATACTCTGATGGGCACATTGGAATGATCATTAATCGCTACGAACTTGCGCGGATGGTTTTAGAAGATAAGCGATTTAGCCAATCGCCTCCGCGCATGCCAGCACACCACGGAGAGGTGTTAATTACGGGATATGAATTAATTTCAGGGTCTGAGCTAGATGCTGGAAATGTTCTTGGTTTAGATGGAGAACAACATGCGCGTATCCGCCGCACAATTTTAAATCGTTACTCTGTGAAATCTGCTCGTAGCTATGAGAGCGATATGAAAGAGATAATCGCTAAACAATTTGAGATTCTAAAAACACAACCACGTCCAGTTGATATTACCAAGCATTATTCACAGCCAATCTCTGCTGCGGGGCATATGAGAGTTTTAGGTATCCCAGAACAATTCCGCAGTCGATACTCAGAACTTTTCGTCGAAGAGTCAGAGACTGACCAGAAGATTGCATTCTTGCGTGAAGTTCTTGCGGTAAAGAAGAATGAATTAGCCGAAGATGTATTAAGCGATCTACTTCGCACAGATTTAACTGTTCCTGAAATCGAAGGGTTAACCTTGTCTCTCATGGTCTCTGGTAGAGATTCTGTCGCCTACATGATTTCAACTGCCATGACTGCTCTCTTAAATAATCCTGATCAACTTGAAGCTCTCAAAAATGATCCTGAGTTAATTCACGGTGGAATGGAAGAGTTCATGCGCGTTGGTGCGATGTTCTTAACAGTCTTCCCACGTACCGCCACCGAAGATATCGAATTTGGAGATGTGAAAATCCCTGCAGGAGTATCTGTCTCGGTATCGCCGGTAGCGGCAAACCATGACGAGCGACAATTTAGCGATCCAGATCGCTTTGATTTATCGCGCGATGCCTTTGGTCATATGGGATTTGGCCATGGAATCCACGGTTGTGTGGGGCAACAAGTTGCGCGAGTCGAGATAAAAACAGCTGTAATGCAGCTGATTTCCAATACTTCAGGTCTACGACTTATCAAAGCTGAGCAGAACGAACCAATTCCTTTTGCTCATCCAGTGGCAACGTATGAAGCTGGCGCAGTGATTGTCGATTGGAATTAATATGTCAAAACATGAATCAAGGGCTAACTTCGAGGTAATTTTCGAAGGCGACCCAAAAGATGGCTGGATGCATTCGGGTATCGCAATTCTTAGTGACGGGCGTTTAGTTTTTGAAGCCGCAGGCGGCCACGGTCTCGTTTTTCTTGATGTTGCTAGTGGCAAGTCAGAGAAGATTGCAGTTGATATAGCGGTTGCACACGGAATCGCAACAACCTTTGAATCAGGAGAGGATTTTATTTGGATTTGTGATCCAGGTGCGCAAGCTCCCGGCAAAGTAGTAAAAATAAATCTGCAGGGAAAAATTGTTAAAGAGCTGACTCCTCCACAAACGACTCCTGCTTCAACAGAGCATTGGCGCCCAACTTCTGTTGCAGTAGCCGACAGTGGCGATATTTGGATTGCAGATGGTTATGGGCTAAGTCTTCTGCATAGCTATCGCGCAAATGGAGAAGTTGAAACGTTAGATGGCTCTGCTTCGGGATCACTCTTCGATTGTCCACATGGTGTTGCGATTGATAAGCGCAGTGGTCAGGCACAAATTGTTGTCGCTGACCGAAAGAATAAGCGAGTACTTACTTTCGATGAGTCCGGCAAGTTCCTTCACCAAGTTACTGCAGATGTAATTACTACGCCTTCTTCGCTGGCGGTATCTGGTGATGATTTGTTCGTGACTGATCTCTTTGGTGCAATCGTTAAGATTTCAAAGAGTGGTGTAGCAACAGCGCAAGTGCCTTCAACACATTCGCAAGAGCGACCTGGGTGGCCGAATAAGTTAGCCACAGAAGGTTCCGATGAAACAGTGGCTCCAACGATTGCAGATGGTTGCATCAACAGCCCTCACGGAATAACTGCATCGAAAGATGGAGTTGTTTATGCCACCGAATGGTTCTTCGGCGGCAGAGTCCTCAAGCTCCACTGATAGATAATTGAAGTGTTCAATATCAAAGTTTGAGAAATACGCTAAATAAATAAATTTAAAAACATATTGACGCTCCCAATAACCCCCGCTAAATTTTGCATACTCTTGAATCGATTCAAGAAAAGTACAAAGGGGAAATCATGTCCAATCTTCCAGCAACTACTCAGCGCGATGAAGTTACTCGCGTCATTGGGCTACAGACTCAGTTTTCAGCAGACTTAATTGGTCTGCCGATTGTTGATCCCTTGCTGACTTGGCAAATTTCATCTGACCGCGCAGATGCGGTGCAAGTTGGATATGAGATTTCATCTATCGGTGAAGATGGTTCAGTTGTTACATCCCCTGCTGTAACAAGTTCAGAGCAGATTGAAATTCTCGCAAAAGGACATATCTCAAAGGCCCAAGAGATACGCCGACTACGTGTTCGGATTGCGACGCAACATGGATGGAGTGATTACAGTCCACTCGCAACATTTGAGACCGGGCTCGCATCCGGAAATGATTTAGTTGGTCGCGCTATCGGTGATAACTCACTTCACTCTGCACCGTCACCAATCTTGCGCAAAGAATTTTCCGCAAAGAAGGCAGTTGCTAAGGCGCGCATCTATGCAACTTCTGAAGGTATTCACTCACTCTATCTCAATGGCGTTAACGTCACTGAAGAATATTTCACTCCAGGTTGGACCGCGCTCGATGATCGCATCACCTATTTAACCCACGATGTCACCCGCTTGGTGCAAGATGGCGCAAATTGTTTTGCAGCCGAACTTGGCGATGGTTGGACTCGTGGAAAATTCGGCTTCATGAATATCTACGATAACTATGGAACAACAATCTCTTTACTTGCTCAACTAGAAATCACTTACACCGATGGCAGCAAAGAGATCATTGCTACCGATGACAGTTGGAAAGTATCGACTGGCGAAATCCAGTTCGGTGATATTTATGACGGTTCACATATTGATTTCACTAAAGAGCAGAAGGGCTGGAAGCTCGCCGGCTTTAATGATTCTTCATGGAAGGCGCCAGTAATTCACACCATCAAGCGTGAAAACTTGCTTCCTCGTACATCTACTCGCGTACTTAAGATTGAAGAATTCGCTTCAAAGATTGTTGATTCAAATAACAGAACTCTCCTTGATTTCACACAAAATATTTCAGGTTGGGTGCGTTTAGTTGTTGATGGCAAGAAGGGCGATGTGATCACAGTGCGCCACGCTGAAGTTCTAGAGCCTGGACCAAACTTGCACACTGCCGCACTTCGTACCGCAAAGGCGACAGATATCTACACACTCGGACACGATGGCCGAAGTGTGATCGAACCTAAGTTCACTTTCCACGGTTTCCAATTTGCTGAAGTAACCGGTCCAGCCAAGTTCATCTCTGCTATCGGAGTCGCTGTTTCATCAGCAAATGAGCGTCGCGGATACTTCTCATCATCTGATGCTCGTCTCAACCGACTCCATCAGAATGTTGTCTGGTCTATTCATGACAACATGGTCTCTGTTCCTACCGACTGCCCACAACGCGATGAGCGCCTCGGTTGGACAGGTGATGCGCAAGCAATCGCAACTACAGCGAACACACTATTTAAAATCGATTCATTCTGGCGCAGCTGGTTATTTGACCTAGCTATCGATCAGAAGCGATTCGGCGCAGTTGGCGCAGTTGTTCCAGATATTTTGTCGAAGCATCCATCACCTGCATCAGAGGAAGAAGCGTGGATTATCACCGACCGTGCCGGTTGGGCAGATGCAGCAACAATCGTTCCGATGGCAACTTATGAATCATTCGGAAGCCTTTCAACACTGAAGCAACAAGTTGAATCTATTCGCACATATGTAAAGGGCCTCTCCGATCGTCGTAAGGGCGAGAAGTTCTTGCCAGAGGAGTTCCAGTTTGGTGATTGGTGTGATCCAGATGCACCTGTTGATCGTCCTTGGCTCTCAAAGGTAAAGGCACAGTTTGTAGCGAATGCATTCTTTGCAAACACTGTTCAGTTAGCTGCTGATGTAGAAGCACTCGCAGGAGATGCTGCACATCAAAAGGAGTACACCGAACTAGCGGCAACACTTCGCAAAGATATCTGGGAGCATTTCGGAGCAGAGGCGAAAGAGACAACCGCAGGTTGCTCAATTGCAATTGAATTCGGCATCGTTCCAGAATCAGAGCGCGCAGCAGTTGCACAAATCTTGAGCGATAAAGTCATTGCAGATCAAGGAAAGATCACAACTGGCTTCCTTGGAACTCCGTTGATTTTGCACGCCCTCTCAAAGAACGGTCACTTCAGCGCGGCATACACAATGTTGATGCGCCGCAAGGTTCTCTCATGGCTCTACCAAGTTGATCAGAAGGCAACAACAATTTGGGAGCGTTGGGATGCTATCTACGAAGATGGTTCTATTCACAAGGGACAGATGTCTACCGCAAGTGAAGAGCAAGAGAATCCTTCAATGATTTCATTTAATCACTATGCATACGGCGCAGTGATTGACTGGGTCTACCGCAATGTTGCAGGTATTGCACCTACTGTTAAGAATCCAGGCTATCGCCACATTACATTCGCACCACGACCAGGTGAAGGTTTCTCTTATGCATCTGCATCAGTGAACACACCATATGGAATCGCCTCAATTGATTGGGAGATTATCGATGGCGGAACCATGGCTGCAAAGATAGTTGTTCCATTTGGATCAAAGGCGGTCTTGGATTTCCCAACAACCTCTGCTTCGTCTATGCGCGTTAATGGCAAAGTGGTTTCAAATAAGCACGAGGTCGGACATGGTCACTACGACATTCTTATCTCTGCACCTGAGATAACTAGCTTTAAAGTCGCATAAAAAATGTCATATCAGCTCACAGAGTCATCACCGTATCAATACTTCTGGAGCGAAGGTGAACCTCGCGCACAATGGATGCAGGTGCGCGAGGATGTTGTAGCAGAACGTGCTGAACGCCCTGCATATTTTCTTCGCAAAGAATTTGTAGTTTCAGGACCGGTGAAGAAGGCAACAATAAAGGCAACTGCTCAAGGAATTTACAATATTTATATTGATGGCAACCGTATCGGCGACAAAGTTTTGACCCCTGACACAACAGATTATCGGTTTCATATTGCGGTGCAGGAATATGACGTAACCCACGCTATCAAGCCAGGAACCCACACAGTTGTATTCGAATTAGCAGATGGTTTTTTTCGAAGCTCAACTGGTGTTTGGCGTGTTGACGTTAATTATGAGAATCATGTTGCGGCGCTCTTTGAAATGGATATCGATTACACAGATGGTACTCATCAATCAGTTGATAGTGATTTAACGTGGAAAGTCTCGCCGTCTCACATTCTGGCGGCGGATTTAATGGAAGGTCAAGTTGAAGATCGTCGTCTATTTGATTCTGCAATAAAGATGAATGGCTTTGATGATTCAGCATGGGATGCGCCCATACTAGGCAGCACTGAGGCTGCACTGGTGCGAGAGTTTGCTCCACCAATCCGAGCGATTGAAGAGCTGAAACCAGTTTCAATAAAGACGTTAGGTGATGGCGCCATTGTTATTGATTTTGGCCAGAACATTAATGGATGGATCAAACTTTCTAACTTGGGTCCGCTCGACACAAAAATTGAGATTAAGCATGCCGAAGGTCTCTACCCAGATGGTCATGTAAATATGGAGAGCATGATTCTCTCATTTCCGGGCGCGGCAAGCCTTACGGGTGGGCAACGTGCGGTTGTTACTTCGAGTGGCGTCAAAGGTGATTTATTCGAAAATTACTTTACAACTCAAGGTTTTCAATTTGTTGAAATCATTGGACATCCAGGCCAAATTACTGCAGATGAGATAAGCGCGGTTGTTGTTCATTCAGATCTTCGTCGCACTGGGTGGTTCACATCCGATAATGAGAACCTCAATTGGTTGCATGAGGCGACAGTCTGGTCATTCCGCGACAATATGTGTGGAGTTCCTACAGATTGCCCAACGCGAGAGCGCGCTGGATGGACTGGAGACTGGCAACTCTTTTCACCGACAGCAGCATTTTTATATGACGTTCTTGATGCCACGCGAAAATGGATGGCAGATGTCGTAGTCGGTCAAAGTCCCGATGGAGTAATTCCTAATATCGCGCCATCGGATAAGAAAATGCGTCCTGAGGGCGAATATTCGCTCATGAACGGATCAGCAGGCTGGGGCGATGCAATCGTTTCTACGCCGCTTGATATGTATAACGCCTATGGCGACCTCAAATTAGCGCGTGAATCTTGGAGCGCGATGGTTAAGTGGATGGATTTTGCTTATGGTCGAGCAAAGAATGTGCGCCACGCTGATCGCGCTGCGGCAAGACCTGTTCCCGCCGCACATGAAGAATTCATCTGGGATGCCCCGTTTCATTGGGGAGAGTGGCTTGCAGCCGGGGACACCCTCCCTGTAGACCCCCAAGAGTTTTTCACACCTGATCACGGAATTACCGCAACTGCCTATATGTATCGCTCTACATTGCAGATGATTGAAATTGGAAAATTAATTGGCAAGTCAGATGCTGATTTAAAGAAATATTTTGATATCGCCCCCAAAATCAAAGATGCATGGCAAAAAGAGTACATATTGTCAAATGGTCGTCTTGCTAATGAAACGCAAGCAAATTATTTACGAGCACTGCACTTTGGTTTATCGCCGCTCGAACTTCGAGAGGAAATGGGCAAGCGGCTCGTAGCAATTATTCGCGAGGCGGGAAATCATCTAGGTACAGGATTTCTTGCAACGCCATATCTTCTCTCCACACTTTCCGATATTGGGTATACCGACGTTGCCTACGACATTCTTTTCCAAGATACCGTGCCTTCATGGATGTATATGAAGAAGAAGGGCGCCACGACGATTTGGGAAAATTGGGGCGGCATTGATGATGATGGAAAGCTCGATGCATCACTCAACCATTACAGTAAAGGTGCAGTGATTTCATTTTTACATCAGTACATTGCCGGACTAAAGTCGGTCGCTCCGGCTTATAAGAGTTTTGTAGTAAAACCACATTTGAGTAGCAAAGTTAATGAAATTGATCTGAAGCTTGATTCAGCACATGGTCGCATCGAAGTTCAATGGAAGCGCGTGAATGAAAGGTTTGATATTCGCATTTTGGTTCCTGCGGGCTCAACTGCAACAGCAGAGCTGCCAGATGGAAGTTCTCATACTTTAACTTCAGGAGAAAATAAACTTAGCTGCGCTCTAGCTATCTAAAGCGATGACGCTTCGCTCTATCGCCATTTAGTCGCGAGGCTGAAACCAATCGCGATAAAGGTAAAGCCGATAGCCATGTTCCAGTTGCCGAGGCCACCGATAGGTAGATTGGTATTCACGTAGTAGATAACAATCCAGAAGAGGCCGATAAGAAAGTTTGCGACCATAACCGGTGCGAGCCAAGCTGGGCTCTCTTGGTAGGGAGTCTCTACAGCATGAATCTGCTCTTCGTGAGCGTGCTGCTCTTGGACTTTTTTACGCAATTTTGACTTTGGCATAGGCGCTAGATTACAGGAGAATTACCCCGTGGCCCACATCCTTGTCATCGATAACTATGACTCCTTCGTCTTCAACCTGGTGCAATACCTCGCACAGCTTGGGGCGCAGACGACCGTTGTTCGCAACGATCAGGTCGAGGCAGCTGAGGCAGCTAAATATGACGGCGTGCTAATTAGCCCAGGACCAGGAACACCCGATAAGGCGGGCGTCTCTATCGCGATGATTAAGTATTGCGCTGAGAATTCGATTCCATTATTTGGTGTTTGTCTTGGTCACCAGGCAATCGGCGAAGCATTCGGTGCAACTGTTTCACGCGCTCCTGAGTTATTACACGGAAAAACTTCCCAAGTAAATCACAATGGCGTGGGCGTGATGAAAAATCTTCCGACACCATTTACGGCAACTCGTTATCACTCACTTGCAGTCGAACGCGATACTGTTCCAGCAGAACTTGAAATTACTGGCAGCACTGATTCGGGTGTTGTGATGTCATTGCGTCATCGCACCTTGCCAATTGAAGGCGTGCAATTTCACCCAGAGTCCGTACTTACAGAACACGGACATAAAATGCTAGGTAATTGGTTGGGGCAGTGCGGTGATTCAGAGGCAATCAATCGCGCAGAAGGTTTATCACCAGTAATTAGTAAGTAATTTAAAGTTAGAAATTTATGGTTGCTTATTTATTGTGATTGTTACTGAATTACCAATCGTCTGAGTGCTACCTGCTTCAGGTGCTTGTCTAATTACAACACCTTCAGGTTGAGCGGCATCATATTCATAGAATTCCTTAATTAAGAAACCTGCTTGAATCAATATTGTTTTAGCTTGAATCACTTCTACGCCAATGAGATCAGGGACCGTAATCTCACCACTTGCAATCGTGAGAACAACTCCGCTGCCTGCGGTTGTTACAGAACCAACAGCAGGAGAAACTTCAAGAATTGTTCCTTGTGGTTGATCGGAAGGTGCTGCAATAGTTTGCGAGACAGTAAGCCCTACAGCGGCCAACGCAGCACGCGCATCAATAAGGGCCATTCCAATTAAGTTATCCGGAACTATCGCATTTCCTGGTCCATCAGAGATTGTGAGTACAACTGCAGATCCATTGGGAGCGCGCGTTGTTGCCAGTGGTGATTGGCTTGCTATTCGCCCCTTCGGAATAACTGCATCGTGGGCAGTCTTAATAGTGATGACATATCCATCCAAAAGCGCCCGGGCTTCACTTTCAGAGAGGCCAACGAGATTTGGAATCATCGGGCCAGGTTCTTCGACTCCGCTGAGCAAGAAACCTGTAATTGATATGGCAATTGCGGCGAGAAATGCGCCACCGTAGGCAAGCGCACTTCGACGCGTGAAGAGAGGCTTGGTAGCAACTTTGGTGGTGACGCTCTGACCTTGGCGCACCTTAATTAAGTCGCCCAACATCGCCTCTGCGCTCTGATAGCGGTCATCAACTTTTTTAGCGAGTGCAACTTTGATAACTGTTTCTATCCCTGCTGGTAAATCACTTTGAAGAGCGCGCGCAGATGGAATCTCGCCTGAAACATGTTGATAGGCAATTGAAACCGGAGTTTCTCCAGTAAATGGTGGTTGACCAGTTAGAAGTTCAAATAAAAGACAACCAGTTGAATAAATATCGCTTCGTGCATCAGCAGGATCACCGACTGCTTGTTCTGGTGAAAGATATTGAGCTGTTCCAACAACGTTCCAGGTACTAGTCAGCGTTGCACCTAAATCATCGAGTGCGCGCGCGATTCCAAAATCCATCACCTTTACATCGCCAGAGTCTGTAATCATTACATTTGCAGGTTTGATATCGCGATGGACAATATTGCGCTGATGCGAATACTCAAGTGCAATAAGAACCTGTTCGACGATAGATAGTGCACGGTTGAGTTCTACGCGTTCTCCTTGATGGATCACTTGGCGCAGCGTGTGGCCAGTTACAAGTTCCATCACTATGTATGGAGCAGGTTCTTCACCCGAATCATAAACCGCAACAATTCCTGGATGATTGAGGCCGGCAGCAGCTTTAGCTTCTTTGCGAAAGCGCGAAACGAATGCAGGATCTTTAGCGAGATCGCTACGTAAAATCTTTACAGCAACTTCACGAGAGAGGCGCTGATCTTGGGCGATGTAAACATCGGCCATTCCTCCAGTACCGATCATTTCGCCCAAGAGGTAGCGATCACCTAAGAGCGTTGACATCATTTAGCGGCCCCTAGATAGCTCTCTGGTTCTTGAATATCGTTTTCGAGAAGATCTGCAACGATGACGGTGACATTATCAGGTGCACCATTTAAATGTGCGGCTTCAATCAGCGCATCGACGGCGGTACCACGACCTTTTCCTTTAAGAATCGTCTTGATCTCTTTATCTGAAAGTACGCCGGTGAGTCCGTCGCTACATAAGAGAAAACGGTCATCGGCTTTGATTTCTAAGGTAGTCAGCCCAGGAAGATGGCGGCCTTCGCCCATTAAGACTTGGGTTAAGACTGATCGCTGCGGATGGGTTGCAATCTCTGCATGCGTTATCGCGCCTTGATCAAGTAGATCTTGAATAACAGTGTGGTCAGTCGTCAACTGCTCAAAAGTATTTCCACGCAAGCGGTAAATTCTAGAATCACCAATATGCAATAAAGCGATTTCGCCATCGTGCAAGAAGAGCGCCGAGAGAGTTGTTCCCATACCTGCAAGCGAAGGATTGTCATCTACCGATTGGGCAAGTGCCAGGTCTATCTGAGCGATTGAATTTACTAAGAGCTCATCACGCTCTTCCTTCGTCAAGTCTTTGTTGCGTATGCTCTTTGCAATTGCAGCGATTGCGCGGACTGCAATCTTCGATGCAACTTCGCCAGCTGTATGCCCACCCATACCATCTGCAACTGCAACGAGATAGTTAGATGTCATGGCTGAGTCTTCATTGCCGGCACGCACCATACCAACAGCGGATTTACCCGCCGTTGCAAAGTAGTGCTTGCTCATGGCTCTAATCGTAATGGTTGCTCCGCAATCTGTAATTGGCTCCCCATACTCGGTACTCTTAAGCGTGCTTATTTATGGACATCGTGGCGCTTCTTGGAACTACCCCGAGCTCACCGAATCTGCTTATTTGGCTGCTGTTGCCGAAGGCGCTGATGGTTTTGAATGCGATCTGCGCCTGAGCCGCGATGAAGTACCCGTGCTCTGGCATAACCCATCGATGCAAGAAATTGCTCGGCATTCAGGACTGATAGCAGAGATGAGTTATAGAGAGATTTCTGCAATCTACCCAGACGTCTTAACGCTCGACGAATTTTTGGATATTGCACTTACTCACAAAAAGAACGTTTTACTAGAAACGAAACATCCGGTTATTTCAGGAAACTTGATTGAAGAAGTCATTGCAAAAACTTTACGGGATAGAAAAGTAAGAAAAAATATTGATGTATCGATTCTCTCTTTTAGTTGGAGTGCGATAGAGAAGTTGGGTCGGATAGATCCTGATATTTCGCGTACCTATCTCTTATCTGCTCATTCGCTCTGGATGCAGGCACGTTATTCATCAGCGGATTTTCTTGGCCCCGGAATCGATCGAATTCGTAGAGACCCGGCCATTGTCAAAAAGATTCACAATTACGGGAAGAAAGTTGCAGTTTGGACTGTCGATGATGGCACCGATGTCGAGATGTGTCGCGATTTAGGCGTAGATATTCTGATAACAAATAAGCCGGCGCATGCACGCACTTTCCTTTAGTATCCTTAGCCGGTGCATACCTTCGCCTACCTTGGTCCTGCTGGGACATTTACTGAAGCGGCGCTAAATAAGGTTACCTGCGATACCGATAAGAAAATTCCTTATATCAACGTCACTGCAGCCCTTGATGCTGTTAGGTCTGGCGAAGCTGATTTTGCATTGGTACCAATCGAAAATTCGGTAGAGGGCGTAGTCGCTCGTACATTAGATGAACTAGCAAATGGCGAACCCTTAACAATCTCGGGCGAAGTCACTCTGGCAGTCACCTTTGATTTCATGGTCAAAACTGGCACCAAAACTGTTAACCGCATTGGAACCCACCCGCATGCCGAAGCTCAATGTCGCGCATACCTATCTGTTAACTATCCACACGCCGAGATTGTCGTAACAAATTCAACCTCAGCTGCGGCTGAGCTTGTGGCAAAAGGCGAACTCGACGCCGCAATCGCATCTACTGCAGCTGCTGAAAACTTTGGTCTAGAGATCCTTGCCTCAAATATTGGTGATAACACTGCGGCAGTGACTCGCTTTATCGCGGCCCAGAAGCCTGGTTATATCCCTGAGCCAACCGGAAACGATCGCACTTCGTTGGTGGTCTATATCGATATTGACCATGCCGGCGCTTTGCTAGAGATTCTGACGGTTTTTGCAAAGCACGACGTCAATCTAACCTTTATCCAATCACGTCCCACCGGACGCGAACTCGGCCACTACCATTTTGTTATAGATGTAGAAGGTCATATCCAAGATGAGCCAGTTGCTCAATCTATGGCCGAACTCCGCGAAATCTGTGATGACATCAGATTCTTAGGTTCATATCCACGAGAGGCACGACCATGATCGATATCAAATTCTTACGCGAGAATCCTGATGTTGTTCGCCTTTCACAAAAAGGTCGTGGCGAAAGCGTCGAACTAGTCGATCAAATCCTTGCAATCGATGAGATTAAGCGCGCTGCAATCAGCGAATTTGAAGCCCTGCGCCAAGAACAGAACGCACATTCAAAGAGCGTCGGCGCCGCCAAAGGTGATGAGAAAGCAGCGCTCTTAGCTAATGCAAAAGAGCTCGCTGATCGCGTGAAGGCAGCTGATAGCAAGCGTTCTGAAATTGAAGAGCAAGCAAAGGCTTTACTACTTCAACTTTCTAATCTTCTTGATACAGCGGCACCTATTGGTGGAGAAGAAGATTTTGTCACAATCGAACATGTCGGAACACCCCGCGATTTTGCAAAAGATGGCTTTGCACCTAAGGATCATGTTGAACTTGGCAAATTACTGGGAGCAATCGATACCGAACGCGGTGCAAAAGTTGCTGGTTCACGTTCTTACTATTTAACTGGATCAGGCGCGATGCTCGAATTTGCACTCGTTAACTATGCAATTCAAAGCGCACGTAAGAACGGATTTACTCCAGTTATTCCACCGGTACTTGTTAATCCTGCAGCAATGGAGGGAACAGGTTTCCTTGGTCAAGCAGCCGAGAATGTTTATCGCATCGAGAGTGATGATGTGTATTTAGTCGGAACTTCTGAAGTTCCACTCGCTGCAATGCATATGGATGAAATTCTGAGTGGCGATAAATTGCCGATGCGTTACGCGGGTTATTCCTCATGTTTTCGCCGCGAAGCAGGCACTTATGGAAAAGATACTCGCGGAATCATTCGTGTTCATCAATTCGATAAGGTTGAAATGTTTACCTTCTGCAAGCCTGAAGATGCTGCAGCTGAACACCAACGTTTATTGCAGTGGGAGAAGGATTTCCTTAATGCAATGGAGATTCCTTATCGAGTAATCGATGTTGCATCTGGAGATCTTGGATCTAGTGCGACCCGTAAATTCGATATCGAGGCATGGATTCCAACACAAGGCGCTTACCGCGAAGTCACAAGCACATCCAACTGCACCGAATTCCAAGCCCGACGCCTCAATATTCGCTATAAAGATAGTGATGGCACAAAAGCTGTAGCAACACTCAACGGAACATTGGTTGCTATCCCACGAATGATTGTTGCAATCCTTGAAAACCATCAAAATGCAGATGGCACAGTCAATGTTCCAGCAGCGCTACAACCATTCCTAGGCACTACAAAGCTCGAACTAGTATGAGTTCGTTGACTGGTCGCCGCCCAAAATTAATTGCAACTGATCTCGACGGAACCATTGTTAATCACGACGGAACAATCTCCGAGCGCACTGTCACTACCTTTAAACGTGCTCGCGATATGGGTGTAGAAATATTCTTTGTGACTGGTCGCCCACCGCGTTGGATGCCTGAAATCAAAGAAGCATTTGGATTCGGAAATGCAATTTGTGGTAACGGTGCGATGTTGTACGACTTACTTGGCGACAAAGTTTTAGAAGAATGGCTTATTAGTGTCGACGATCAACTTGAGACGATAAAAAGATTACGTCTGGCTATCCCAGAGATTTCATTTGCGGTTGAGTCTCATAACTATTTTCATCGTGAAAAGGCCTACATACCTCGCTGGGATGTTGGATTAGACAATGTTGGCGTAAATGTGATTGAAGAGATTATTCAATCTCCGGCACTTAAACTGTTGGCTCGTTGTTCGGCGCAAAATCTTTCATCTGATGCAATGCTCGATATTGCAATCCCAGTTCTTGATGGTTTGGTAACGGTAACCCATTCCAATCCGCACGATTCATTACTTGAAATTTCTGCAATTAATGTTTCTAAAGGCGCAACGCTTGCAAAGATGGCCGCCCGTCTTGGAATCGATGCAGCTGATTGCGTTACCTTTGGCGATAATCCCAATGACTTTTCGATGCTTGCATGGTCTGGTCGCTCTTATGCAATGGCATCGGGTCATCCAGATGGCGCGATAATCGCCAAAAACGTCGCCGCGCCTTGCGAAGAAGATGGAGTCGCCAAAGCCATAGATGCGCTCCTCGATCTCCCCGCTTAATTTTTCAAAAACACTCAAACTCGGGTAACCTCTCCCACGGAGGACTCGCATAGCGGCCGAGTGCACCGGTCTTGAAAACCGGCAGGTGAAAGCCTCGTGGGTTCAAATCCCACGTCCTCCGCGGTAAAGCAAAGAGCCCGTCCCATGCCCAAATAATTGGTGCCTTGGGGCGGGTTCTCTTTTTTGTGGCTGAGCTCATAATGCAATGAGCTCAGCTGATATGGATACTTTTGCTCAATAAGCGCACACTTACCCCATAAGTGAACCGGCCTTAGCTGGCCGTAAACGTTGAAGTAGGGGAGTCGTAATGTCCGGAGTTTTTTCTCCAACACGCGCCAAAATTAAAGAGCGCACACTCAGAACAGATAAGTGGTGGCTCGAGCCCGCCATAACTTTCGGTGTGCTCTTCTCATTTGTTATCTATGCAACCTTTAGAGCATTTGAAGGCGCTAATTACTATAAAGATCACTTGATTTCCCCATTCTATTCACCGTGTTTATCGCAAGCATGTGTTCCTGAAGCGACTCTCTTTGGGTGGACGCCAGTTAGTGCTCAAGTTTTTAACTTCGCGCTATCTCCTGCGCTGATTATTTTGATCTTCCCACTTGGTTTCCGAATGACTTGTTATTACTACCGCAAGGCTTACTACCGCGCTTTCTGGTTATCACCACCAGCATGTGCAGTTGCAGAGCCACATACTAAGTACACAGGCGAAACCCGCGCACCACTTATTCTGCAGAACGCGCACCGTTGGTTCTTCTATGCAGGTCTAGTCTTTAACGTAATTCTTACCTACGACGCTGTTCTTGCCTTTAAAGGTAAAGATGGTCAATGGGGCGCATTCTCTGTAGGAACAATTGTTCTCTCACTAAGTGCTGCAATGTTGTGGATGTATTCATTGTCTTGCCACACATGTCGCCACACAGTTGGTGGTCGCCTCAAGCATTTCTCTAAGCACCCTATTCGCTACAAGCTCTGGTCATGGGTTTCAGTACTTAACCACTCTCACCAAAAGTTTGCCTGGTACTCATTAGCAGCGGTTGCTTTCGCCGATATTTATGTCCGCCAAGTTTCGACTGGCGCCTGGACCAACTACTACTTCTTCTCGTAAGAGGATAAAGGGATCATATAAATGTCACAGAATCTTCAGAAACTTAAGTACGACGTAGTCATTATCGGCGCCGGCGGAGCAGGACTTCGTGCCGCTGTTGAAGCGCGTGAATCTGGCTTACGCGTAGCAATCATCTGTAAGTCCTTATTCGGTAAGGCGCACACTGTTATGGCAGAGGGCGGTGCAGCTGCTTCAATGGGAAATGCCAATAGCAATGACAATTGGATGGTTCACTTCCGCGACACAATGCGTGGCGGTAAGTTCTTGAACCATTACCGCATGGCTGAACTTCACGCGAAAGAATCTCCCGATCGCATCTGGGAACTTGAAGTATGGGGCGCACTCTTTGATCGCACCAAAGAAGGAAAGATTTCACAGCGTAACTTCGGCGGACATGAGTATCCACGTCTTGCTCACGTTGGTGATCGCACTGGACTAGAACTTATTCGCACAATGCAGCAGAAGATTGTTGCGTTACAGCAAGCAGATAAGGCTGAGTACGGCGATGCAGAGGCAAACCTCAAGGTCTATGCCGAACTTACTGTCACAGATATTTTGAAAGAGAATGGCAAAGTTGCTGGTGTCTACGGATACTGGCGCGAAAATGGCGATGAAGTTCTCGTCGAAGCACCTGCTGTTGTCATTGCAACTGGCGGTGTTGGAAAGACTTTTAAGATCACATCAAACTCTTGGGAAGGTACTGGCGATGGCCATGCGCTCGCTCTCAAGGCTGGTGCAAACCTTAAAGATATGGAATTCTTACAATTCCACCCAACCGGAATGGTCTGGCCACCATCAGTTCGCGGAATTCTGGTAACAGAATCTGTTCGTGGTGAAGGTGGAGTTCTCACCAACAATAAGGGTGAGCGCTTTATGTTTAATTACATCCCAGATGTATTTAAAGATAAGTATGCAACGACTCCTGAAGAAGCGGATCGTTGGTATGAAGATCAGGACAATAACCGCCGCCCACCAGAGCTCTTGCCTCGCGATGAAGTTGCGCGCGCTATTAACTCTGAGGTTAAGGCAGGTCGCGGCACCGAACACGGTGGAGTATTCCTCGATGTTTCAAAGCGCCTTCCAGCTGAAGTAATTAAGAAGCGCCTTCCATCTATGTGGCACCAGTTCTATGAACTAGCCGGCGTAGATATCACCAAGGAGCCAATGGAGGTCGGCCCAACCTGTCACTATGTAATGGGCGGCGTTGAAGTTGATCCAGATACCGCGGCTGCTATTGGAGTTCCCGGACTCTTTGCAGCTGGCGAAGTTGCCGGCGGAATGCACGGTTCAAATCGACTTGGTGGAAACTCTCTTTCAGACCTACTGGTCTTCGGTCGTCGCGCCGGAATGGGCGCAGCCGAATACTTAAAGAGCAACGGCTCTAATCCTGTATCAGACGCAACGATTAAGGCAGCAGCAGATCGCATCGAAGCCCCATTTAAGAACCAAGGTGGCGAGAATGCTTATTCACTCCACCAGGAGCTACAAGAAGTTGCCCACAACTTAGTTGGAATCATCCGTACCGGCTCTGAGCTCAAAGACGCAATCGCCAAGATTGCTCAGATTCGCGAACGCAGCCAGAAAGTAACTGTTGCCGGCGATCGAAAGTTCAACCCAGGTTTCCACTTGGCATTTGACCTCGACAATATGTTGCTCGTTGCAGAATCAACAGCTAAGTCAGCAATCTTGCGCGAAGAATCACGTGGCGGACATACCCGCGATGACTTCCCTGCCATGGATAATAAGTGGCGCCAGGTCAACCACATCGCTAGCTATAACGGCAGCGAAGTAGTTGTAAAGGCGCAAGCGCTCGCAGCTATCCCAAAGGAACTCTTTGATCTCTTCGATATCCACGAGTTGGAGAAATACATGACACCAGAAGAAGTTGCGAAAGGCGGTACCAACTAATGGCGCGCAAACTTAATCTCCGTATCTGGCGCGGTGACGCAACAGATGGTGGTCTCAAAGATGTCGTAGTTGATGTTAACGAGGGCGAAGTAGTCCTCGATGTTATTCACCGCGTGCAAGCAACCCAGATGGGTGACCTAGCAGTTCGCTGGAACTGTAAAGCCGGCAAGTGCGGTTCATGTTCAATGGAGATCAACGGTAAGCCACGTCTTGCCTGTATGACTCAGGTGGCCTCATTTGATGAAGATGAAACCATCACAGTGACCCCACTTCGTGCCTTTCCTATCATCAAGGATTTGGTTACCGATGTCTCCTTTAACTACAAGAAGGCGATGGAGATTCCTGCCTATTCACACCCGAAGGATTTAGCTCCAGGTGAAGCCCGCATGGAGCAAGTAGATGTCGAGCGTTCGCAAGAGTTCCGCAAATGTATCGAGTGCTTCCTTTGCCAAGATACTTGCCACGTTATTCGTGACCATGAAGAGAATAAGCCATCATTTGCTGGCCCACGTTTCTTTATCCGTATCGCTGAGCTAGATATGCATCCACTGGACACTCTTAAAAATCGCAAGCGCACCGCTCAAGAAGAGCATGGCCTCGGAATGTGTAATATTACAAAGTGCTGTACTGAGGTTTGCCCAGAGCACATCAAGATTACTGACAATGCAATTATTCCGATGAAGGAGCGTGTTGTAGATATTAAGTACGATCCAGCACGTATGTTTAGTGGATTGTTGCGTCGCGAAAAGAGAAGTTAATGTTGTTGATTCGTTGGGCGGTACTCGCATTTGCAATGTGGGTAGCGACAGTCTTCGTCTCAGGAATTCAAATTGATGGTGGGCCATTTACCTATCTATGGGTGGCGCTGCTCTTTGGATTGATTAACGCATTCTTTGGCTCAATTATTAAAGTCCTAACTTTTCCAGTTTCAATTGTGACGTTTGGACTATTTATCTTTGTAATCAACGCTGCGATGCTTTCATTGACAGATATCTGGTCAGACAAATTAACGGTTAATGGCTTCTGGTCTGCGATCTTTGCATCCCTAATAATTTCGTTGATTACTACCGCATTCCGCGCACTTTCTAAGAAGAGCCGCTCCTGAAGGCAGTTCTGCTGGTTGCAGCGGGGGGAATTCTAGGTTCACTCTCGCGTTTAAGTCTTGGTCTGATTTTTCCAACGACAGCTCAAGGCAATCTAACAGCAAATATCATCGCATCAGCTTTGGCTGCCTTCTTTTTAGTATTAATGGAACGTCGTGGAATCACTGAACTGCGCTGGTTTTTACTACCTGGTTTCTGCGGTGGGCTCGGTACATTTTCTGCAATCACATATGAAGTTATCGAGCGCGGTGAAGGTGGACCGCTTTATCTATTCCTCAATGTCATTCTCTGTCTTATTGCGGCAGCAATCATGGTTCCGTTTGCGCGCAAGTGGGTGCCGGTGCGATGACGCAATATTTAATGGTCGCACTCGGTTCAGCACTAGGTGCCCCAGCCAGATATCTAGTAGATCAATACTTTAAGAAATTTACTGATCACCCCCTGGGAACATTTCTAGTAAATATCTTTGGTTCTTTCCTTATCGGTGTCACATTTGCCAGAACAGATAGATGGCATGATTTTCTCGCGATAGGTTTTGCAGGATCATTTACAACTTGGTCGACCTTTATCTTAGATCTCTATCTTGGATATGAACTCAAGCACTACAAGAAAGTAGCCATCAACCTTCTAGCATCACTCATCGTCGGTCTTTTTGCTGCATGGTGCGGAATCCAATTAGCAGGCTAATTACTTACCTAGCCAACTAATTACCAAGTATGGATTTCATCCATCGCTCGATTTCATCTGGATGGCGTGGAATATTTTCACTCAGGTTTAAGTATCCGTTTGCAGTTACAACAATGTCATCTTCGATTCGTATTCCGATACCGCGATATTGAGGCGCAAATAGCTCATCATCAGGTTGGATATAAAGCCCTGGCTCCACGGTAAAGACCATTCCTTCACGCAGTTCGGCATCAAGATAGTTCTCTTTACGTGCATGTGCGCAATCGTGGACATCCATACCTAAGTGATGGCTAACTCCATGCAAAGTCCATCGGCGATGAAAACCCATCTCAGGAGTCAATGATTCTTCAGCAGTTACAGTAAGAACGCCCAGATCTTCAAGACCTTTAGCGAGAACTGCTTGGCAAGCAGCATTTACATCTGAGAACTTTGCACCCGGACGTATCGCTGCAAAACCAGCAAGTTGAGCCTCATAAACCAACTTATAGAGCGCATATTGTTCGCGAGTGAATTTTCCAGATGCTGGCAGCGTGCGCGTGATATCTGCAGTATAGAAAGAGTCAACTTCGATACCGGCATCAATTAAAACAAGATCACCGCGTCGGATGTCACCATCATTGCGAATCCAATGGAGCACACAAGCATGTGCACCGGATCCAACAATTGTGTTGTATCCAAGATCATTACCTAATGTTCGAGCACGGCCATAGAATGCAGATTCGAGAACTCGCTCACCGCGAGGGCGTTCTAGCGCTGCAGGAATCGCAGAGATAACATCACAGAATCCAAGCGCTGTGGCATCCACAGCTTTCTGTAACTCATCAATCTCGTAAAGATCTTTAACAAGTCGTTGCTCTGATGTAAAGGTAAGAAATTCTTCTTCTCGTGCTTGCTTTGTAACGAGTTCATCAACCTTTACGTCTTCACCGCGAATTGTCAGTGACTTAGTGCGACCCTTAAAAATTAAAGGCAAATCTTTAAGGTTACGAGTCTCTATTTGATAAGTGGTTTGCGCTTCTTCTAAAGTGAAGCGACGCCCAACCCAAAGTTCGCCATAACGATAATCGCGATAGAAGTCATCAGTTTCGCGAGTAGAACGCGGATTGATGTAAAGATAAGAGGTATGTCCATCTGCAGTTGGTTCCATAACAAGAACAGCATCTGCAGTTGCATCTGCGCCTTGGACTCCGCTGTAATAAGCGAAAGCGCTATGAGGCCTATATTGATAATCAGTATCGTTAGAACGCACCTTAAATCCACCGGCTGGAATCACTAAACGAAAACCAGCAAAGGCCTCAGAGAGCACAGTTCGTCTGGCGTAGGCATATGTAACAACTTCTAGTGGAGCTAAATCTGGTAAATCTGAAGGCGCCCAACCCGAGTGCATAAAATTTGAAAAGAGATCAGAAGGCTTCTGGTCGTGCTTACGGTCACCCGATTCATCATCGGCGATATTGGCGCTCATAGGGCTAGATTACGCGGTTTAGTAGAAGATGAAAGAACGGGTAAACTTCCCCTGCAATAAGGAGACGTCGCATAGCCCGGTCGAGTGCGCCTCACTGCTAACGAGGTAAGGGGTTAAACCCTTCAGGAGTTCAAATCTCCTCGTCTCCGCAGATTAAAGGTAGGCTTTTACGCATGCAATCTACTGATGAGAAATATGTCATTGGTGTTGATTACGGAACCCTTTCTGGGCGCGCCCTGCTTGTGCGAGTCTCCGATGGCGCAGAGATCGCAACCGCCGTCTTTGAATACCCACATGCAGTCATTGAAGATGTTCTGCCTACATCAGGTACCAAACTTCCACCTGATTGGGCGCTACAAGTTCCATCAGATTATGTTGATGTTCTCAAGAAGACTATCCCAGAAGTTCTCAAGTCATCAGGTATCAAATCCTCACAGGTGATCGGAATCTCTACGGATTTCACTGCCTGTACTGTCTTGCCAGTTAAAGCAGATGGCACGCCACTTTCAGAGCTCTCTGAATTTTCAAAGAACCCACACGCATTTGTGAAGTTGTGGAAACACCATGCTGCGCAACCACATGCGGATCGCATCACAGATCTCGCTCACGCACGTAAGGAGCCATGGATTGCGCGTTATGGCGGAAAAATTTCTTCTGAGTGGGAGTTTGCTAAAGCGCTCCAGCTTCTTGAAGAAGCACCCGAGATTTATGACGCCATGGATAAATGGGTTGAAGCAGCAGACTGGATTATCTGGCAGCTCTGCGGCAAGTATGTGCGCAATGTTTGTACCGCAGGCTATAAAGGCATGTTGCAAGATGGTGCCTATCCAAGCCGCGAATATTTGGCAGAGCTCAATCCAAAGTTTGAGAACTTCATCTCTGAAAAATTAGATCACCAGATTGGACAATTAGGTGCGCCCGCCGGATCACTTACGGCAGAAGCTGCGAGCTGGACAGGTTTACTTGAAGGCATAGCAGTAGCTGTTGGCAATGTCGATGCGCATGTCACGGCTGCTGCAGCTAATGCCGTTAATCCAGGACAGATGGTTGCAATCATGGGCACATCGACATGCCATGTTATGGTCTCTGAAAAATTCGCCGAAGTCCCCGGAATGTGTGGTGTTGTCGAAGGCGGGATCATCGCTGGAAAACT
>CAEZSP010000004.1_pt1 | contig 35806 bp, 35 predicted proteins | sample 7263991 | NCBI WGS metagenome assembly CAEZSP01 (sample SAMEA6813780, study PRJEB35770) | uncultured Candidatus Planktophila sp. | biome: Freshwater; feature: Freshwater reservoir; material: water | place: Czech Republic | collected 2017-04-14 | depth 0.5m m | reverse complement strand
TTTGATACCTGATGCGATCATCCATTTACCGACAGGGGGATGGACTACAAACTCTGCGGCAGCGCCATCAACTTCGACACCATATGCCAACAAGTCGCGCGCGCCATCAACGTAGTAGACCTCATCAAAGATAAAGGTTTTAATTGATGCAATATTGAAAAGTCTGAGCAAGAGTGAAGTGATTGCGATAACTAGCGGCGCAATCGCGATAATCATGTGTAAAGAATATGGGAAGATAGCGATATGGCACTCACCCTCGCAGCGACTCCGCTCGGAAATCCATTAGATGCGAGCCCACGTCTAAAGATGGCTATTGAGAACGCCGAAATAATCGCAGCTGAAGATTCACGCAGGTTTCATCGATTGGCCTCTGATATCGGCGCTTCGTTCTCAGCACGGATCCTCTCCTTCTTTGAGGGTAACGAGACAAATAGAACAGTCGAGCTATTAGCGTTATTGCGTGAAGGGCGAAATGTTTTGGTTCTGACAGATGCGGGCATGCCAACAATTAGCGATCCAGGTTTTCGTTTATTGCGAGATGCGGTTGCGGCAAATATAGAAGTACATGTGATCCCGGGACCAAGTGCTCCAACTATGGCGATAGCTTTATCTGGATTGCCAACAGACCGATTTACCTTTGAAGGTTTTGCCCCGCGAACGTCGGGTGCTCGAATCGCATTCTATGAATCCTTGCGCTTTGAAGAGAGAACAATGGTGCTCTTTGAAGCTCCACATCGCCTATTGGATTCACTTCAAGATGCGCAATCGATTCTCGGTAGTGATCGTGCCGGTGCAATCTGTCGTGAGATGACAAAGACCTACGAAGAAACAATTCGAGGAACCCTTGCTCAACTCATTGAGTGGGCGCAGGGCCACGAAATTTTAGGTGAAATCACCCTCGTCTTTGCTGGCGTCGAGGTGGGGACGGAAACGGCCACCAATTCTCAGATGGTTGCTCAAGTCCGCGAATATGAATCAGCTGGAATGGATCGCAAAGATGCCATTGCAACCATTGCACGCGAGCTTGATATACCGAAGAAGCTTGTATATGCGGCGGTAGTCGAAGCCCAGCGTAAGAATTAACTGTAGAGAGCGAATAAGATTGGCAGATGAAGTCTTTCTATCTGACGACTCCGATTTACTACGTCAATGATGCTCCCCATATTGGCCATGCCTATACAACGGTAGCTGGTGATGTTTTAACTCGTTGGCATCGCCAACGCGGAGAATCTGTCTGGTTCCTAACTGGTACTGACGAACACGGCCAGAAAGTGATGCGTACAGCGCAGGAAAATGGCGTACCCCCGCAAGAGTGGGCAGATAAATTAGTTGAGAACGCATGGAAACCAAATTGGCAGGCACTTAATATCGCCAACGATGACTTTATTCGCACAACAGAACCACGCCATATGGAACGTGTACAGAAATTTCTTACCTCACTCAAAGATGCCGGGTTTATTTACGAAGGTAATTACGAAGGCCCTTACTGCGTAGGCTGTGAAGAATTTAAATTACCCGGAGATTTAATCGATAGCGATGGAGCCAAGCTCTGCCCGATCCATAGCAAGCCGGTCGAAGATGTAAAAGAGACAAACTGGTTCTTTAAGTTATCTGCATTTGCGCAGCCGCTGATTGATCATTACAAGAGCAATCCTGAGGCATGCCAACCAGAATCTGCCAGAAATGAAGTCCTAGCATTTCTTGAAGGTGGAGTTACAGATTTATCAATCTCTCGCTCAACATTCGATTGGGGAATTCCGGTTCCGTGGGATACCAACCAAGTCGTCTATGTTTGGTTTGATGCTCTGCTTAATTACGCAACCGCGGTCGGGCTCACTGATGATCCTGAATCAGAGGGTGGAAAGAAGTTTGCACAAACGTGGCCAGCTGATGTTCACCTTGTCGGAAAAGATATCTTGCGCTTTCACGCTGTTATCTGGCCAGCAATGTTGATGGCAGCAGGTCTTGCAGTCCCTAAGAAAGTCTTTGCACATGGTTGGTTATTAGTTGGTGGCGAGAAGATGAGTAAATCAAAGCTCACTGGAATCGCACCATCAGATATCACCGATCACTTTGGAGTAGATGCGTTTAGATATTACTTCTTACGCGCAATACCTTTCGGCACAGATGGCTCTTTCTCTTGGGAAGATATGAGTGCACGCTATACATCTGAGCTCGCAAATGACTTCGGAAACCTTGCATCACGACTAGCGGCGATGGTTGAAAAGTATTGCGGTGGGGTACTTCCTGCAGTTGCCCACGACGAATCGCTCTCATCAGCGTTAAAAGAGTGTGTAGATAAGGCAGATACTGCAATTGCTGCACTTGATTTCCAAGGTGGAATCAATACGATTATGGATTATTGCAAGCGCGTCAATGGTTACGTCACATCGACTGAGCCATGGATTCTTGCTAAAGATCCAGCAAATCAACGAGCAGTCGAAGATATTCTCTACAACACAGCAGAATCACTACGAGCTCTCTCTGTCTTATTGCACCCAGTAATGCCAGCAACAACTGAAATTCTCTGGGAATCTCTCGGTGCCAACGATTCACTTGGCGCAATCGGTGCACAGAAAATTAGTGAGATTGCCCGTTGGGGACAATTACCAGCAGGTGCAGCAATCACAAAAACTCCCGTTCTCTTCCCTCGTCTTGAGGTCAAGGAGTAATTCTTTATGGCTGATCGCCACAACCGCGATATTGATAGAGAGTTTGCGCCACTACCAGAACCACTACCGGTACCGGTTGCAGATGCACACGCGCACATCGAAATTGTCACCAACGATTCTCCAGATTCAGAATCAGTGCGCAGAATCTTGGATCAAGCAGAATCAGTTGGAGTTACTCGAGTAGTCCAGGTTGGATATTCTGCAGAACAATCTCAATGGTGTGCGACGCTGGCTGATTTGTATCCAGGAAGAGTTTTAGCAGCTGTGGCTCTGCATCCCAACGAAGCGCCAGTGGTTTCAGATTTGCAAGCAGATTTAGCAATCATCGAAAAGTTAGCGCAGCATCCTCGCGTTCGCGCAATTGGTGAGACAGGTCTTGATTACTTTAGAACTCCACCTGAATTAAGATCGGTGCAACAAGATTCATTTAAGTGGCATATTGAACTAGCAAAGAAGACCAATAAAGCCCTAGTAATTCACGATCGCGATTCACATGATGATGTCTTATCAATTCTGCTTGAAGTCGGTGCACCAGAAAAGACTGTCTTTCATTGTTTTTCAGGTGATGTAGAGATGGCCAAGAAATGCATCGACCGCGGTTACGTCCTTTCTTTCGCCGGAACCATGACATTTAAGAATGCACCAGAATTACGTGAAGCTCTCAAGCTTGTGCCACATAGCCAATTACTGGTTGAAACGGATTCTCCTTTTCTAGCCCCCACTCCGCACCGTGGAATGCAGAACACCCCCGCAATGATTCCGACAATTGTGAGAGCGATGGCGCACGAGCGAAATGAAGATTTAGCAGAACTTTGCAATGCGCTATCGATCAATACCGAGCGTGTCTTTGGTTCATTCGCATGAGCTTGCTTGGTGCGGCTGAAATCCGTGAACTGGCTGAAGCTCTCGATCTTAAGCCTTCTAAATCGCTCGGTCAAAACTTTGTTCATGATGGCAACACCTGTCGCAAGATTGTTAGAACTGCGGGTGTCAGAGAAGATGACATTGCTTTAGAGATTGGTCCGGGGCTTGGTTCATTAACTCTGGCAATGATGGAGCAGGCAGCCCATGTCGTCGTAGTAGAAATCGATAAGCGGTTGGCTGATCAGCTTCCTATAACAGTTGCAAAACATGCTGACGACCCAAGCAAGTTAACAGTTATTAATCGCGATGCACTGCAGATTGATTCTCTCCCAGTTGACCCAACTGTTTTAATCGCCAATCTTCCTTACAACGTTTCAGTGCCAGTCTTTCTGCATATGCTCGAGATTTTCCCAACGCTACGAACCGGAGTTGTTATGGTTCAAGCAGAGGTGGCAGATCGTTTAGCCGCAAAACCTTCGACTAAAGAGTATGGCGTTCCGAGTGTGAAGGCAGCATGGTGGGCTGATGTCAGCGGCGCAGGAGTTGTCTCACGTCAAATCTTTTGGCCCGTGCCTAATGTTGAATCAAAGCTTGTGGCATTTACTCGCAGGCAAACGCCGGGTGATGAAGCGCTACGAAAGCGAGTCTTTGCAATTATTGATTTAGCTTTTGCGCAACGTCGAAAAATGCTGCGCTCTGCGCTCTCATCTCGTTATGGAGGTTCAGCCGCAGCTGAATCAGTTTTAAGTGGTGCTGGAATTGATGCAACGCTGCGTGGTGAAGCTCTAGAGATTGGCGCTTTCTGCGCTATTGCCGCATACGAAATAGCGATAGGGTCGTAAAGTGGCGCTTAACTCTGTAACTGTAAAGGTACCTGCAAAGGTAAACCTGCAGCTCTCTGTCGGTCCACGTGAATCAGATGGCTATCACAATCTCGTCACTGTCTTTCAAGCAGTTTCTATTTTTGATGAAGTTACTCTCACTAAATCTCACGAAGGCAGCGGGGTCACAATTGCAGTTACGGGCGATCAAACACATGGCGTTCCTGAGGATGGTTCAAACCTCGCAGTGAAAGCAGCGCAATTAATCGCCGAGAAGTTTGATTTTAGTGCCGATGTCCATATTGAGGTAAAGAAGTCGATTCCTGTTGCAGGCGGCATGGCAGGCGGATCTGCCGATGCTGCAGCGACTCTCGTTGGTATGGATGCGCTCTTTAAGTTAGAGGCAACTCGCGAAGAACTTTTAGCTCTCGGAAGTGAACTTGGTAGCGATGTCCCATTCTTGATTTTAGGTGGCACCGCTATTGGTACCGGTCGTGGCGATCAATTAACAGCCGCGCTTTCGCGCGGTACATATCATTGGGTTTTTGCGCTTTCTACTGTCGGACTCTCAACACCATCTGTCTACTCTGAATGTGATCGAATGAGAGCAGAGCGAGAGATAGCAGCACCAAAGGTGAGTGATGCCCTGATGCAAGCCTTATTAGCTGCTAATCCTGAAGCTGTCGGAGATTCACTCGTAAACGATCTGCAATCTGCGGCAACTTCTTTGCGCCCTGCACTTACATTGATATTAGAAGTTGGTCGTGACTATGGAGCGCTTGGTGCAATCGTTTCGGGCTCTGGACCAACCGTTGCATTTTTAGTCGCCGATGAAGAAGCTGGACTAGATTTAGCAGTAGCACTTACTGCAAGTGGAGTAGTTGGAAGCGTCGCCCGCGCGACAGGTCCTGTCCCAGGTGCACGCGTTATCTAAAGGCTCACAGTAAAATGCCCGAGTTGCCAGAAGTTGAGACTGTTCGACGTGGATTAACAGCACTGGTTAGCGGCTACCGCATCATCGAAGCCGTTGATTTGCATCCACGTGCGCTAAAGGCAGAATCCATTGCGCCACTATCAATCCTTGCGGGTGCAAAAATCACTGGACTTAATCGCCGCGGAAAATTTCTCTGGTTCGAACTTAATCGCCCATATAACTTAGTTGCTCATCTTGGAATGAGCGGTCAATTTTTAATTAATCGCGATGATCGCCCGCAAGCCAAGCATGTCCGTGCTCATTTTCAGCTTAAACGAGGGCTACGTAACCGTGAAATGATTTTCAATGATCAACGTACTTTTGGTTGGTTATCGATTGAAGAGAGTATTGAAGGAATTCCAACGAGTGCCCTCCATATTGCTCCAGACCCATTTGATGAACTCTTTGATAAAAAAGCGGCAATTAAGAACTTTGCTAGGCGAAATATCAAGATTAAGACGGCACTTTTAAATCAAGAAATCATGAGCGGAGTTGGCAATATCTATGCTGATGAGACGCTCTGGCGGGCCAAGGTTCACCCGGAAACTTCAACATCTGAGCTTACTTCGAAGAAGATTTCGCGCATTATCGATTGCGCGACCGAAGTAATGCGCGAAGCGATTGCCCAAGGCGGCACTTCATTTGATGACCTGTACATCAACGTTAATGGCGAGAGTGGTTTTTTCGAACAATCTTTAGCTGCATATGGCCAGACGAATCAGCCGTGTCCAAGGTGCGGGACGCCCATAAAGCGAATAACCTTTGGAGCACGTTCATCGCATTTCTGTCCACGCTGTCAGCGTTGACATCGAACACTCGGTACTTGTAAATAAAGGAGAAGATCATGGGAACTTGTAAATGTGGTTATTCAACAGATGCAGAGAAAAACTGCAACGGAACACACAATGTCGTTAAGGCTGTTAAAGCAGATATCATTGCAAAGCTCGAGGCAAATGGATTTGCTGAAGTGTCAGATTATCTCAAGACTAACTAATTAATTTTATGGAGTTTCAGTATCAAAGTTTGCAGCAAGCTTGCTCAACAAATTTGCTAACTCTTTAAACTCGTCTTCACTGAGGTCCGTTAAGAATGTTCGCTCGTACTTAACAAGTTGATCTAACGCTTCGTCAACTTTTTTCATGCCGAGCGCTGTCAAGGTAACAAGAGAACCCCGTCCATCAGTTGGATCAGGCAAACGAGTAATGAGGTTAAGTTCTTCTAAACGATCTAGCCGATTCGTCATCGTGCCACTTGTAACCATTGTTTCCTGCATCAACTGACTCGGCGTTAGCGTGTGCGGTGATCCGGCACGACGAAGGGCCGCTAAAACATCGAAACCCCATGTCTCAAGCTCAGCAAATGCATCTTTACGGGCTAAATCAAGATGTCGTGAGATGCGAGTGATTCGGCTAAGAATCGCGAGTGGGGCTAAATCTGCATCGGGACGTTCACGTTTCCATGCAGCAATGAGGCGATCTACTTCATCGCGGTATCCATCGCTCTGCTGATTATCCGCGTGCTGATTATCCGCGTTTTGGGAGCCCATAGTCGAAGGTTAGTCGCATCTGGGTAAGTATTGATTGGGTCAGTTTGGAATCTCTGCCTTAGATAAGGGAGAATATAGGTTCCGCCATTGTGTAGTGGCTAGCACATGGGCCTTTGAAGCCCAGGGTCCAGGATCGATACCTGGTGGCGGAGCAATTTATTGCTCGGCCGAACTAAGTGGCGGAGCAATGAGAAGGTAGACTTCATGCATGAGCCTTCAAACCGTGGTTGTTCTCGCGGCAGGCGAGGGCACGCGGATGAAATCTGCAACGCCAAAGGTTCTTCACACAATTGCTGGACGATCACTTCTTGGCCATGTTCTTCACGCAGTTTCAGCGCTTAATCCAGCGGCTACTCGAGTAGTTGTTGGTTCAGGTCGTGAAGCAGTTGAGGCGCACATTGCCGTTATTGCACCTGGCGTTACGACAATCTTTCAGGAGCACCGAGGCGGTACAGGACATGCAGCGCAGTTGGCGCTCGCAGGATTAAATGCAACAGGAAACATTCTCATTCTCGCTGGTGATACGCCGTTGCTTACAACGCAATCACTTGCGGCACTTATCGAGTCACATAGTGCTGGTGGATTTAGCGCCTCTGTTTTGACTGCAGAACATCCAGAACCAACGGGATATGGACGCATCATTCGTGGCGATGATGGATCCTTACTTCGAATTGTTGAAGAGCGCGATGCCGATGAAAACGAGAAAGAAATTGAAGAGATTAATTCGGGAGTCTACGTCTTCGATGGTGCAAAGCTCGCAAGTGCTATTGGAAAGCTTCGTAACGATAATTCGCAAGGCGAGCTTTACCTTACTGATGTGATTGAAATTTTACGCAATGAGGGCGGCGCTATATCTGCGCTCTGTATCGATGACTTTACTGAAACTTTAGGCGTTAATGATCGCGTTCAGCTCGCTGAATCTGCAGCGCTTTTGCGAGACCGAATCAATGATGGACTCATGCGCAGTGGTGTAACAATCGTTGATCCAACAACTACCTGGGTCGATGCGACCTCCATAATCTCGCAAGATGTCACGCTATTGCCGGGTACTGCTATCAGTGGCTCAACAACAATTGGCGCTGGAGCTGTAATTGGCCCACGCACCACACTGCACGACTGCACAGTCGGAAATGGCGCTGATGTTAAAGAGTCTTATGCAGTATCTGCAGTTATTGGAGAAAATTCCAGCGTTGGACCGTTTACTTTCCTCAGAGCTGGTACGGTCTTAGGCGCAGACACACGTGCTGGTGCATTTGTTGAGATGAAAAATGCTGCAGTTGGCGATGGTTCTAAAGTGCCTCACCTTTCATATGTAGGTGATGCAACTATTGGCGAAGGTACAAATATTGGTGCCGCCACAATTTTTGTTAATTACGATGGGGTAAATAAGCACCACACCGTCGTCGGTGACCATGTCCGCATCGGAAGCGACAGCATGCTGGTAGCCCCTGTGACTATCGGAGATGGTGCCTACACCGCAGCAGGGTCTGTCATAACCGAAGATGTTCCGGCCGGCGCCATGGGTGTTGGACGTTCTAAGCAACGAAATGTATTAGGTTGGGTCCTGCGCAAGCGCCCCGGCACCAAGTCAGCAGAAGCAGCAGCTTCAGCTCCAAGCAGCGACCAGAAAGGCTAAAAACGTGAGCGAAATCCGTTTAACCTCAGAGAAAAAACTTCGTCTCTTCTCTGGTCGCGGATTTCCAGAGTTAGCTGAAGCAGTTGCAGACGATCTTGGCATTCCACTTACTCCAACTTCTGCATATGACTTTGCAAATGGAGAAATCTTTGTTCGCTTTGAAGAATCAGTTCGTGGTTGCGATGCATTTGTAATTCAGTCACATGCAACGCCAATCAATAAGCAAATCATGGAACAACTCATCATGGTTGATGCCCTCAAGCGTGCTTCTGCAAAGCGAATTACTGTCGTAATTCCTTTCTATGGATATGCACGTCAAGATAAGAAGAGCCGTGGTCGCGAACCAATCACTGCACGCTTGATGGCTGACTTATTCAAGACAGCAGGGGCGGATCGAATGATGGTTGTCGATCTTCATACATCTCAGATCCAAGGATTCTTCGACGGTCCCGTAGATCATTTATTTGCATTACCAATGCTTGCAGATTACGTCGGTAGCAAAGTTGACCGCAGCATGCTCACAATTGTTTCGCCGGATTCAGGTCGCGTTCGTGTTGCAGAACGTTGGTCTGAACTTCTTGGCGGATGCCCTATTGCCTTTATCCATAAAACCCGCGATCCACTTATCCCTAACGAAGCTGTAACAGGCAAAGTTGTCGGTGATGTAGAAGGTCGTACATGCGTTGTTATCGATGACATGATCGATACCGCAGGCACAATTACCAAGGCTGTAGATGCTCTCTTTGAAGCTGGTGCACGTGATGTCATTGTTGCAGCTACACACGCTGTCTTCTCGGGTCCAGCAGTTGAGCGCCTAAAGGGTTCTCGCGCAGTTGAAATTGTTGTCACTGATTCATTGCCGCTAACCGAAGACCAAAAGTTCGATAAATTGACTGTTATCTCGATTGCGCCGCTACTAGCTCGTGCAATCCGTGAAGTCTTCGAAGATGGCTCGGTGACCAGCCTCTTTGATGGCCATAGCTAAGCTCAATTTGGAGCTTTCGCCCTCTCGCCCATAAACTTCACCCATTCTGGCGAGGGTTTCTCCTTAAAGTTTATAAAGGAAACCGTTATCGACGGCAAGGACAACAACTCCTGTCAGATTTCATTTATATGAGGCGACAGGAGTTTTTTCATGGCAGAAGTAGCAATCATCGGCACCACACGTACCGAGTTCGGTAAGGGTGCATCACGTCGCGCACGTCGCGATGGTCAGGTCCCAGCAGTTATCTACGGTCACGGTGAAGCACCAGTGCATATCACTCTTAACGCACGCGATCTTGGTAATGCACTCAAGGAATCAAACGTTCTTCTCAACATCACATTTGATGGCCGAACAGAACTCACACTTCCAAAGTCAATTGTGAAGAACCCACTCAAGCAGAACCTTGAGCACATCGACCTCGTACTCGTACGTCGTGGTGAGAAGGTAACAGTGCATGTTCCTGTTCATACAGAAGGAAAGCATGATCCAGATGGAATCCTTGAGCACGTACATAACACAATTGAAGTTGAGGCCGAAGCGACAAATATTCCTAAGTTCCTCGTTCTTGATATCGAGGGCATGAAGGCTGGAACATTTAAGTTGGCATCAGATGTTGTTCTTCCTGCAGGTGTCACACTTGTTTTGGATCCAACAGCAACTGTTGTTCACCTTTCTGAGCGTCGCGCAGCAACCGCTGAAGAGACTGCAGCAGCAGCTCCAGCAGCAGATGCAGCAGCTCCAGCAGCAGCAGCTCCAACGGCTTAATTCATTAAGTAAAGAAATCTGACTCGTTATGACGTGGTTGGTAGTGGGGCTCGGTAATCCGGGCGATCAATACGCTGCCACCCGTCATAACGTGGGTCAGATGGTTATAGATGAACTAGCCAAGCGCCATAACATCAAATTTTCGTCTCATAAATCGCGTACAAGTATTGCCGCCTTTAAATTAGGAGTCGGCGTAGATGCGCATTCAGTAATTCTCGCAAAATCTCACAGCTATATGAATGAGACCGGCGGACCAATCAAAGCGTTGGCACAGTTCTACTCAGTTGAGCCGGCAAAAATTATTGTTCTCCATGATGAACTCGATATTGATTTTGCAGCAATTCGAACCAAGCTTGGTGGCGGCGATAATGGCCACAATGGATTGAAGTCAATGACATCTGCTTTTGGTGGCCCAGAATATTTCCGAGTTCGGCTCGGTATCGGCCGCCCTATGGGTCAACAAGACCCGGCAGATTTTGTCTTAAAGCAATTTAGCCAGCCCGAGAAGAAAGAGCTTCCACTTTTCTTAGATCGTGGCGCAGATGTAGTTGAGCACCTTATTGAAAAGGGTCTTGAGCTTACGCAAACAAAATTCAACTCTTAATTAAATTTTTGGCTATTAACCAGCAGTGCGGTCAGCCGGTATTACGAAGTCCTGTAGCAACTCCATTGATTGTTAACAATAGAGCACGAATCAATGTTGGCTCGGGGTTCTCTCCCGAGTTACGAACGCGATCGAGAAGATTGACTTGCAGCGAATGAATCGGTGCGAGATAGGTATCGCGGACTTCAAGTGTTCTTGCCAAGACTGGCTGGTCACTCAAAAGCGCGCTCTTTCCGGTTAAGAGCAGAATCTCAGAGATAGTGAGATTAAATTCTTCTTCAATTGTTGTAAGGAAATGTTGCAGTTCTCTAGGAACCAAAGTTTCGACATAACGACGTGCTGTCTTAAGATCAGTCTTTTTCAAAGTCATCTCAACATTGCTGATAAAGGTAGAGAAGAAGTGCCACTCAGATAACATCTTCTTCAGCTCATCGCTCTTGCCAGCCTCGCGAGCGGCCTTGAGGCCACTGCCGACTCCGAACCAACCCGGAACAATCTGCCGTGATTGAGTCCAGCCGAAGACCCAAGGAATAGCGCGCAGTGAATCCAACCCACCTGCAGCGTCAGGGCGACGCGATGGGCGAGAACCTAAGAAGAGGTTTCCTAGCTGTTCGACAGGTGTGGATGCATAGAAGTATGCAGGCAAATCAGGATGATCAATAAGTGCGCGATATGCCGCAAAGGAGTTATCGCTAATCAGGTTCATGCAATCGTTCCACTGTGCGAGATCTGCAACGCTCTGACGTGGACCGCGGTTAAGAACTGTTGCCTCAAGCGAAGCCGCGAGAGTGAGTTCAACATTTTCACGTGCAAGGGCAGGCAACGAATACTTATCGCTAATGACTTCACCTTGTTCTGTCATCTTAATCGCGCCATCAACAGAACCCCAAGGCAAAGCTACGAGAGCTTCATAGGTTGGTCCGCCACCGCGACCAACAGAGCCTCCGCGACCATGGAATAAACGAAGCTTGACACCATATTTCATGGCTACGTCGCGAAGAATTCTCTGTGCTCGGTGAATCTCCCATTGACTTGTTGCGATACCAGCATCCTTATTAGAATCTGAGTAACCCAACATAACTTCTTGAATGTCTCCACGAAGAGCAACAAGAGAACGGTAAGTTGGATTTGAAAGTAACTTTTCAAGAATTGTGCCAGCGGCACGAAGTTCGGCCACAGTTTCAAGTAGTGGGGCAAATCCGATTTTTGCAACCTTCTTATCTAGATCAACTAAGCCAGCATATTTTCCGAGGAGAGCAGCAGCAATTAAATCATCAGCACCCTTTGTCATTGAGACGATATATGTTTCGATGACCTCAGGGCCGTAGCGTTCGATAAGTTCATCAATTGCCACAAAAGTATTGAGAGTCTTAGCAGATGTGGCATCGAGAGAAGAACCGCTGCGCTTTACACCGTTAGCTAACTCGCCAATTAAAATATCAAACTTTTCATCATGGCTCTTTTTAAGATAGTCGTCTCCAAAGAAATTCTTCAAAACATTGTGGTGTGCATCAGAGTGCTCACGAATATCTAGAGTTGCATGGGTCAAGCCAAATGCTGCTATAGATCTGATGGTGCGCTCTAAGAGGCCAGTTGCAATGAGTTCGCCGCGATGGGCAAAGAGTGAATCGCGCATCAAAGTTAGATCTGCCAAAAGCTCTGAAGTATCACGGTAATCGCGCCCCGGAACATGTGGGCCACCAACTGCATGACGGTTTCGAGTAAAGGCTAAGCGGTGAACAATCGCAGTTGCCTTGAGGCGGTATGGCTCTTGTGAGTTCAGTCGTAAGAAGCGTTGCTCAAATTCAGGGATTCGCTTGAGGTCTTCTTCAACGGATGCGCTGAGCTCGGGGGTAGCGCCAGTGATTCGAGTCGAGACAGAGAGCATCTGACGCAGGCGATCCATAGCGGCGATAGTTGTGCGGATTGCATGGCCTACTTGAAGAACAACAGCATCCTCAGTTATCTGAGGCGTGATATTTGGATTTCCATCACGGTCGCCACCTATCCATGTACCGAAAGTAAGTGGTCGCGCAGTAACAGGAAGATCAATATTGATTCGCTTGAGTTCGCGGGCAAAATCGTTGAGTACTTCAGGGACTGTCTGCTTTGCTAAATCATCAAGATAGTAAAGCGCGTTCATCGCTTCATCCAGTGGTTCAGGTCGATCAAGTCGAAGTTCATCGGTCTGCCAAAGCAGGTCGACTGTTTCAGCTAAGCGTTCGTTCTTTGAATCGCTATTTGGGAGGTCAAGTAAATTCGAAATTTCAGAGAGCTTACCGAGAATTGAACGACGAGCCGCTTCGGTTGGATGTGCGGTAAAGACAGGACGTACTTGAAGTTCGCTGACCCACTTTTGAATATCTTCGTGAGTGAACTCGTGTCCCGATAATGGATTCTTCTGAGCATCGATAATTTTATCTACAGCTCGAGATAGCCAAGATTTTCCATCACGTCGCGCTTCAGCAAGAACGCGAGAACGGTGAACTTGCTCTGCAACATTTGCCAAGTGAAAGAAGGTGCTGAAGGCGCGTACTAAATCAACCGCTTGATCATCTGAAATTTTTGAAAGAATCACATCTTCGCCACTATCGCGACCAGCTTTGCGTACCGCTTCGACAAGGTCAAAGAGATCCTGTCCTTCTTGTCTAACAAGAGATTGACCCAATAGATCTGCTAAGCGCCGAACATCGCTACGCAATAACGCATCGTCATTGGCAACGATGGCGCTAGAAACTGCATTGGAAGCTTCGGTCATGGCGCAATTCTCGCACCCGAAAGAGTGAATATGAGACGCTTTATCTCATTATTCGAAATCACCCCTTCGCCACTACAATTGCCATATTCAAGCCCCCTCCTTTCAGGAGCGGGGCCATAGCTGCGTTTACTGGCGATTTGTCAGAGATAAGGAGAGCAAGAGATGTATGGATTACTTGCTCAACTTGGCACTGATTCTCAGCTGAAAGAGTCGTTAGATTCAAACCAAAGAATAGTTGCTCCATCAGCTGCCAACGCTTTTCTGATTGCTCTGAAGGCTCAATCCGCACCGGTTTTAGTCGTAACAAGTTCTAGTCGAGGTGCAGAAGATTTAGCTGAAGATCTGCGAAGTCTCAGCGCTGATGTTTACGAATTTCCGGCATGGGAAACATTGCCGCATGAAAGATTGAGTCCACGCAGCGATACTGTGGCGCGACGAATACAAACACTTAGCGCTTTAGCTGCAACGTCAGAAGATGCTAACCCAATTGTCGTAGCCCCCATACGTGCAGTCATCCATAGGTTTATTGCATCAATCGCCACCGAGCCATTACGGACTCTTAAAATCGGTGATGAACTTTCCCTCACAGAACTCATCGAGCATTTCTCTGCGCTTTCATATACACGCACTGATTTAGTTGAAAAACGCGGTGAGTTTGCAGTGCGTGGAGGAATTGTTGACGTCTTCTTACCGCTAGCTGATTATCCCGTTCGCATTGATTTCTTTGGTGATGAAATAGAAGATATTCGCTATTTCGATATCTCAGATCAGCGAACAACAAAGCCAGTTACCGAGAAACTAACGATTATCCCTTGCCGTGAAATTCTGATGAGCGATGAAGTGCGAATACGAGCCGAGAGGCTAAAAGCTCGTTTTCCTGGCGCGCTAGAGGTCCTAGAGAAAATTGCTCAAGGCATCAGCGTTGACGGAATGGAGTCACTGATTCCATTTCTAGTAGACGAGCACGAGACAATCTTCAATCGTATGAGCGATAGAACGCAAGTGATCTTTATCGACGAAGAAAGAATCAAATCTCGAACTGCAGACTTGATTGAAACCAATGAAGAGTTTCTAGCGGCATCATGGGCGCAAGCTTCAATGGGTGGCGATGCGCCGATGCCTGTTGATAAAGTGACATACCTCGATTGGGAATCACTCTTTGAAGTCATTAAATCAACGGGCCTTAGCCATATCTCGCTCAACTCATTTGGCAGTGACCTAGATAAAGGCGCCTTCTTTACTGACTTCACCCCAATAGAACCGATGCGGGGCAACGTCGAAAGACTGTGCCAGCTGCTCAACGATGGACTTAATTCTCACCAGAGTGTTCTCTTTGCGGCAACCGGTCATGGAATGGCAGAGCGATATGCTGGAATTTTTCGCGATGCAGATCTACCGGTGCAATTAAGTGCATCACTTGCTTCTAAACCAACCAAGGGCGCGATTCATGTTTTCCAATCGACTCTGGCGCATGGTTTTGCTAGCGAAGATCAAGAATTACTCTTTATTACTGAGCGAGATCTGTCGGGTAGCAAAGTCACATCCAAGGATGCAGCCCGCATGCCTTCAAAGAGAAAACAAGCAATTGATCCACTAGAACTAAAGACCGGTGACTTTGTTGTGCATGAACAACACGGTATTGGCAGGTATGTTGAACTTGTTCAGCGCACTGTTGCAGGCGTAACACGTGAATATGTAGTTATTGAATACGCATCAGGTAAACGCAATCAACCAGGTGATCGCATCTTTGTGCCGACAGATACGCTCGAACAAGTGAGTAAGTACGTTGGTGGAGAGGCTCCAACGATTCATCGCCTAGGTAGTGGTGAATGGCAGAAGGCAAAGGGCCGCGCACGTAAAGCGGTTCGCCAAATTGCTGGAGAATTGATTCGACTTTACGCGGCCCGAACTAGCGCACCTGGTTATGCATTTTCTCCTGATACTCCATGGCAACGTGAACTTGAAGATGCTTTCTCATACATCGAAACTCCAGATCAACTATCAACGATAGAAGATGTGAAGCGAGATATGGAACGTCCTTATCCAATGGATCGCATCATCTGTGGCGATGTTGGCTACGGTAAGACAGAGATTGCAATTCGCGCAGCATTTAAAGCGGTGCAAGATGGCAAGCAAGTTGCAGTTCTGGTGCCAACTACTCTTCTAGTACAACAACATTCCAAGACTTTTGCCGAGAGGTATTCAGGATTTCCAATAAACGTTGCTGGAATTTCACGTTTTAATACAGTGAAAGAGAGCAAAGAGGTACTTAAAGCGCTCACTGAAGGATCAGTTGATGTCATTATCGGCACCCATCGCTTACTCTCAGATGATGTGCAATTTAAGGATCTTGGCTTGGTTATTGTCGATGAAGAGCAGCGCTTTGGAGTAGAGCAGAAAGAATCTCTCAAAAAGATGCGCACAACGGTCGACGTTTTGGCGATGTCTGCAACACCAATCCCGCGCACACTAGAGATGGCTGTCACTGGTATTCGTGAGATGTCAACGATCACAACTCCACCAGAAGAGCGTCACCCAATCCTTACCTATGTTGGTCCAGCTGATGAGGCACAGATTAAGGCAGCTATTCACCGCGAACTTCTACGCGATGGACAAATTTTCTATCTTCACAATCGCGTCGAAAGTATCGATAGAGCAGCTTCACATATTCAAGAGTTGATTCCAGAGGCTCGCATTCGAGTTGCCCATGGTCAGATGAGCGAGAACCAATTAGAGGATGTCATTCTAGGTTTTTGGAATAGAGATTTTGATGTACTTGTCTGCACCACAATTGTCGAGAGTGGTTTAGATATTCCAAATGCCAATACTCTCATTGTCGAACATGCCGAGAACTTTGGCCTTTCACAACTCCATCAATTGCGCGGTCGTGTAGGTCGAGGACGCGAAAGAGGTTATGCCTACTTCTTATATCCGGCCGATAAACCACTTACTGAAGTTGCCATTGATCGTTTAAAGACTATTGCTACCAATACGGATTTAGGTTCAGGTATGCGCGTTGCTTTAAAAGATTTAGAGATTCGAGGTGCAGGCAATCTCTTGGGTGGTGAGCAATCCGGACACATCGCTGATGTGGGATTTGATTTATACATGCGCATGGTTGGTGAAGCCGTGAATGATTACAAATCAGGAATCATTGAAGGTGAGGAGATTAACCATGACTGCAAAATCGAGCTACCCATTAACGCCCATCTCTCCCAGGAGTACATCCCAGGTGAGCGTCTTAGACTTGATCTTTATCGTCGCCTAGCCGATGTGAAAAGAGATTTGGACGTGCAATCTATTCAAGAAGAGCTCATTGATAGATTCGGGGAGCTTCCACCCGAAGCAGTTGCGCTGCTCGATGTCGCTTTGCTACGAGCCTTTGCAAAATCTCTTGGAATCCGCGAACTTGTATTAGCCGGCAAATATCTGCGGATTTCGCCCCTGGTTCTTCCTGAGTCAATGCAACTCAAACTCAACCGACTTTTCCCCTCATCCATCTATAAATCGCAGAGTTCAACTGTGATGGTCGCCATCCCGCGTGCGGGGGCCTGGACTCCACCTGCTCACGGAGCGCAAAAATTAGGGGATACTTCTCACCTAGCGTTTGCTCGTCAGGCGCTTTCAGAGTTAACACAGAGTCAGTTAAGCCAAAGATAGATACCGGAGCATGATGTGAAGAAGATATTCGCCCTTATTGGAGCACTCTCTTTAGTAGGGCTTACAGCTTGTGGCTCAATCAATAGCGCGGCAACTCTTGGCGATATCACAATCACGCAAGAAGAGCTCCAAACCTCGGTCGATCAATTACTTGCAGAGCGCGCTGCAGTAGATACATCGCAGATGCAACTTGAAAGCGGTGCAACACTTAACCGTAGCCAGCTCCGTTTTCAAGTAGTTACTGCAATTTTTGAAGAGATAGCTAAAGAGTTAAAGATAAATCTGACTGATTCTGAAATTACTGCAAGCCGAGCCAGCCTCATTGCCCAGAGTGGCGGAGAGGCAGCGCTACCTACTAATTTAGTTGCCGCTCAAATTGCATCAACTAATTTTGATAAATACATTCGTGCCAGCCTTATAACTAATAAAATTAATGATGCCCTACTTGCCACGGGTGTTGCCGAGGTAGATCTCAACACAAGAATCTCACAGCTCGTCAGCGCCAAAGCAAAGCAACTCGAAATCTCAATTAATCCACGTTACGGAACATGGGATGCTGAAGTAGGCGATATTGTTGAAATTGACTCTGCTGGTGATGCTGTAACAACTGACAGCGTCAAGTAAGGAGTTCTCCTTATGTCTGAACAGTTTTTTGGTTCAGAGCTGATTCGCCTTGTTAATGTAATGGATCGACTCCGTTCGCCCGGAGGATGCGCTTGGGATGCCGAACAGACTCACGAATCTCTGATCAAGTATCTACTCGAAGAGTCATATGAATTTATCGATGCTATAGAGACCGATGACCGCGTTGGCATGCGTGAAGAACTCGGCGATGTTCTGCTTCAGGTTTATTTCCATTCACGTATTGCCCAAGATCATCCAACTGAACCATTCACAATCGATGATGTCGCAGGTGCGATTGCAGATAAGTTAATTAGCCGCCATCCACATGTATTCGAAAACCTTGAAGTTAGCGGCACAGATCAAATTATTGAAAATTGGGAAGCGATCAAAGCTCGAGAAAAAGGGCGGACTTCAGCTATTGATGGGGTTGCAATGTCACAGCCAGCGCTTCCTCTGATGGCCAAATTGATTTATCGTGCTGAGAAATTTGGAAGCGATACCGGTATCAAGCCGATGAATAGCGATGAGCAAGCGACAGAGGAATCTGTTGGCCAAGCCCTTGCATCTGTAATTGCGTGGGCACATCAGCACGGAATCGACCCTGAACTCGCTCTTCGCGCGCAGGCTCGCGCAGTTATCGCCAGAATTCAAAGCGCTGAGCGGTAAGTGAAGTCACGGTAAGATTGGCCTAGGTCGTTCAACGTTGAGCGCTTATCAACCGATATCAGCTCAATAGAGTTTTATTTAAGGAGACCCAATGGCAATCATTGATGCAATCTACGCTCGCGAAATTCTAGATTCGCGCGGAAATCCAACAGTTGAAGTAGAAGTTCAACTTGAAGATGGCACCCAAGCCCGTGCCGCTGTTCCAAGTGGAGCATCAACTGGCGCATTTGAAGCAGCCGAACTCCGCGATGGAGATAAGAAGCGCTACCTCGGTAAGGGCGTTCTTAACGCTGTCGCTTTTGTTAACGATGAGATTGCCCCAGTAATTGAAGGATACGACTCACAAGATCAACGCACCATCGATTTTGAGATGATTGAACTTGACGGCACACCAAACAAGTCTCGACTAGGTGCTAACTCAATTCTCGGTGTCTCACTTGCCGTTGCTAAAGCTTCTGCAGAATCATCTGATCTTTCTCTCTTCCGCTATGTAGGCGGACCAAATGCGCATGTATTGCCAGTACCAATGATGAATATTCTCAATGGTGGCGCACATGCTGATACCAACGTCGATGTCCAAGAATTTATGATTGCTCCAATTGGTGCAGCTACATTCCGCGAGTCGTTGCAATGGGGCGCAGAGATTTATCACGCTCTCAAGGCAGTACTCAAGAAGCGTGGACTTGCCACATCTGTTGGCGATGAAGGTGGATTTGCACCTAACCTAGAATCAAACCGTGCAGCTCTCGACTTGATTATCGAGGCAATCTCAGCGGCAGGCTTTAAGCCAGGTACTGATATTGCACTCGCAATGGATGTCGCAGCAACTGAATTCCACGACAACGGCAAGTATAAGTTTGAAGGAAAGATGCTCTCATCTGATGAAATGATTGCTTACTACGCAGAGCTCGTTGCTGCTTATCCAATCGTTTCAATCGAAGACCCACTTAACGAAGAAGATTGGGCCGGATGGAAGTCAATGACTGCATCCCTTGGTTCAAAGATTCAGATTGTGGGAGATGACTTATTCGTTACCAACCCAACGCGCCTTGCTAAGGGAATCGAAACAGATACCGCCAACGCGCTTCTTGTAAAGGTTAACCAGATTGGTACCTTGACAGAGACTCTTGATGCTGTTGATCTTGCACATCGTGCTAATTACCGCAGCATGATGTCGCACCGTTCAGGTGAAACAGAGGACACCACAATTGCAGATCTAGCAGTTGCAACAAATTGTGGACAGATTAAAACTGGTGCACCATCTCGCACCGAGCGCGTTGCAAAATACAACCAACTACTTCGAATCGAAGAAGAGCTCTCTGACGGCGCTGTCTATGCTGGCCGTCAAGCTTTTCCGCGATTTAAAGCGTAGTTAAGCCGAATACAAGGTTTAGCAATGGCCCGTCGATCATCTGGAGGCGCGAAAGGAAAGGGTTACCGTTCACGTAACCTCAACTTCAATCGCAACCAGGGATCTGGACGGGTCTTTGCAATTACCGCTGTCTTCTTTGCACTCGCGCTCTTCTTGGCGCCGCCAATAAAGAATTACTTCACACAGCGCGCTCAAATCAGCGCACTTGAATCACAGCTATCGAGTGATTATGCAGCCCTTGAAGCTGCTCGTCAGGAATTAATGCTCTGGAAAGATCCTGAATACATTAAATCTCAAGCGCGTGAACGCCTTCATTTTGTGATGCCAGGTGAACGTCAATACATCGTCACCGGTGAAGAAGAAGGCGTTGATTCAAGTGCATCAACTGCCAAAGTTGTAGATGGGTTACCAGAAGGTCAGCCTTGGTATATCCGGATGATTGCTTCAATCTCAGAAGCTGGCAAAGATGAGCAGTAAAAATGAGCGATAGTCGCACCCCGACAGATGGCGATTTGGATTGTATTGAAACTCAATTAGGACGTACGCCACGAGATGTTCATGCAATCTCATATCGCTGTCCATGCGGTAAACCAGCAGTAGTTGAAACGCCACCGCGTCTTGGTAATGGAGAGCCTTTTCCGACTTTCTATTACGCAACATGTCCACGGTTGACTGCAGCTATTTCTACACTAGAAACAACTGGGTTGATGGGGGATATGAACCAGCGACTTAGCGAAGATCATGTTCTTGCTGGCCAATATGCAGCAGCCCATGACGATTACATCGCCGCTCGTTCAGCATTAAGAATTGACGTACCTGAAGTAGAAAACATCTCTGCTGGCGGAATGCCTGATCGCGTGAAATGCCTTCATTCTCTTGTTGCTCATTCATTATCTGCCGGCGAAGGTGTGAATCCTCTAGGCGATGAAGCTTTAGCCAAACTTCCTGATTGGTGGAAATCTCAGCCATGCGAGTAGCAGCGATTGATTGTGGAACAAATTCAATACGGCTATTAATTGCGGATATCGAAGGCAATAGCTTTCGAGAAGTAACACGACTTATGGAGGTCGTCAGGCTTGGTCAAGGCGTAGATAAGACGGGTGCATTTCACCCAGATGCAATTGCCCGCACTCTTGCTGCAGTAGATCTTTATGCCGCTGAAATTGCTAAGCGCGGGGTCGAGAAGATTCGCTTCTGTGCCACCAGTGCCACTCGCGATGCCACTAATCGCGCACTCTTTATTGATGGAGTGAAAGAGCGCCTAGGTATTGAACCTGAAGTAATTGCAGGAGAAGTTGAAGCAGCGCTCTCTTTTCAGGGAGCAACTAAAGATTTTGATAAGAGCCAAGGCCCCTTTCTAGTAATCGATATTGGTGGTGGGTCGACTGAGTTTGTCTTCGGTACTGATTCTGTTGAAGCAGCTCGCAGCATGAATATCGGTTGTGTTCGAATGGCTGAGCGCCACTTCACTGGAGATCAACCAGATCCAGGACAGATTGCTTCTGCTATCGAAGATATTGATGAAGCAATTGCACAGGCTGCCAAGACTGTTTCCATTACGAAAGCAAAAACTGTCATCATGGTTGCGGGCACTGCTACGACAGTTGCAGCAGCTGCTTTAGATTTACCTGAATACGATCGATACGCAATTCATCTAGCTCGGATTCCTGCATCGCGAGCACATGAGATTTCACAACAACTACTTCGTGAGACGCGCGAGCAGCGAGCCGCGCACGGTTATATGCATCCCGGCCGTGTCGATGTAATAGGTGCTGGCTCACTCGTTCTCGATCGCATTATGAAAGCAAGTGGTGCTACTGAGTTTGTTGCATCAGAGTCGGATATCTTGGATGGAATGGCTTGGTCGCTTGTATAAAAAGTTAGAACTTCTCGACAAAGCCATTGTTAAATGCCATCAATGCCCCAGATTGGTTGAATGGCGAGAAGAAGTAGCGATAACAAAACGCAAGGCTTACGAATCAGAAAAGTATTGGGGAAAGCCTGTTCCAGGGTTTGGTCCAACAGATGCACGCCTAATCATTCTCGGCCTTGCTCCAGGTGCACACGGTGCAAATCGAACAGGACGCGTTTTTACAGGTGATTCATCTGGTGACTGGCTATATCGCGCGCTTCATAAAGCGGGCCTGGCCAAGATTGCAACAAGTACATCTGCAAACGATGGACAAGAACTTATTGATACTCGCATCTTATGTGCAGTGCGCTGCGCACCACCCGATAACAAACCTTCAACGGAAGAGAAAGCAACATGCGCCCCATTTTTTGAGAATGAAATAGAACTTTTGTTACCAACGGCAAAATCATTTCTCGCACTTGGAAATCTTGCCTGGGAAACGATTTATCGCACACTAAAAGATCTTGGTTGCGAAATGCCAACACCCCGACCTAAGTTTGGACATGGTGCGAAGTATTCATTTAATGGCGCTGATGGAGTCAAGCGCCATGTCTTTGGTTGTTACCACCCAAGCCAACAGAATACATTTACAGGAAAGCTCACCGAGAAGATGTTGGATTCAGTGATTAGCAGGCTTGCCAAGAGTTAATTTGCACTCTTTTCTAGAAGGTAGACTGTCCACCGCATTGGCCCCCATAGTCCAATGGCAGAGACAGAGGACTTAAAATCCTTCCAGTGTCGGTTCGAGTCCGACTGGGGGCACTGATCACTGCTTGATTTATCGGCCCCCATTTAAAGCAGTTTTCAAAGGCCCTACACTTTGCCATGTAATTTGTTGCGAGTGGAGGGAACGTGATGGAGCCTGAGTACTATCACGATGATCCCGTAGAGCTTTTGAGTGAGAAACCGCGCAAAAAGAAGCTGATTGCGTTGCTGAGTTTCTCTCTATTCACAGGCGCATTCTTTTTCCAAGGCGTATTGGCGGCAAATATAAATCTCAATCTCGGCAGCAGGGTTGAATTCGGCCAAGGAATTGTTCAAACCATTGCTTGCGATAGAGATGGTATTACTCTTTTGCCGCAAACAGAATTCGTCAATTCATCTGGTTCAGGCTCTCATGTCATAAAGTCAATTGTCGTTAGCCAAGTTGATAGCAGTTCCAATGGATGTCAGGACAAGATCCTTACCTTTAAAGGATTTGGCGAGACATCTTCAACGAGTCTCAACCTGGTTAACTCAGTAAATTCCATTGTTGTAGTGGTCTCAGCTGGATCTCCGAATTTTTCGATTCCAGCAACAACTGGCGTCACTTTGACCGATATCAGTAGCTCGGGCTTCACCATTACTTTTGACCCAACCGCATCTCCAATATTGGCTAGCGAAATATTTAGATTTACTGTTGAAAGTTCAGGCACTGCAGCGGGTACAACACTAGTTCTTTCGCGAGCATCCGTTGGAACAACGGCAGGAGTCGCATTTACAACTCAGCCTCAGATAACAATCAAAGATGCCAATAACAACACAGTCATAACTTCTAACGCAGTAGTAACGGCAACGATAAGCGGTGGTGGGCAACTATTTGGCACAACGACAGCCACTGCAGTTGGTGGTGTTGCTACATTTAATGATTTAGGAATTAGAGGATTCGGAGGAACTGCTTACACAATTTCGTATTCAGTTTCGGGTCTAGTTCCCGCTACTCAATCAGTAACACCTGCGGCCTATACCCTTGGCGCTACCGGCCCGGGTGGCGGAAAGATCTTCTACATCTCAACTTCAGCCGGATTTACATGTGGTCCAACACTTAACGAAAAGTGTTTCTATCTCGAAGCTGCTCCACCTGCACTTGGGCTAGCGAGCTTTGATACCGATACGGTTAATTCACCAAGTCGAACCTGGGCGCAGACAACTCCAGTTAGATATGACAACGTAACCACTATTGGAAGCGGTGGAGAGACAGCAACTGCAACAGGTTTCGGTTGGGGATATAGAAACACACTCGCAATCATTAGCCAAGGAAACTCAAATCCGGCAACGTCAGCTGCAGCACTTGCTCAATCATTTACAGGTGGAGGAAAGAATGACTGGTTCTTACCTTCATTGGATGAGTTAACGCAGATGTGTACATGACAGGCAGGTACTTGTTACGGACAGCCAACCAATAACAACGTTGGCACCGGCGCCACAGGATTTGTTGCCTTTACTTATTATGCGAGTTCGACAGAACTCTCTGCAAGCACAATGTGGGGTATGAGAATGCAACAGGGTGGTCGATCTGGAGGCGCCTTGAATAAAAATGTGGCCTACATAGTTCGTCCAGCGAGAGCTTTCTAAAACCTAGAATCCTTCCCCTGTCGGCTTGAGTCCGATTCGGCGCACAAGCTAAAAACCTTCTAAAGGTAATCACAGGTTCTACGCACCTTCTGGACTGGGGCTAGACCTAGTTTTGCCGTATCTTTTTCTCTAGGTGAGGAGTGGTTCCTCACGTAAATAAGGAGAGATTAATGCGCAGTTCTAACCCAGTCCTCAGCGGCAGAGGTTTTGCTCGTATCAACCCAGATGTTCTAAATGATCGCCCGAATAATCTTCGCGATATAAAGAATCCTGATACGCGCCCATCAGTCGCGCCTATGTCAATCGAAGATGTTGTACTTAAGTCAGCGATGCTCTTTGGAGTTCTTGCACTCGTTGGCGCATTCGCATGGAATGCCAACAACCCATTCCTTGCAATGGTTGGTTTATTTGGTGGACTCATCCTTGCACTCGTTAATTCTTTCTCGAAGAAAGTTCGCCCACCACTAGTTATTGCATATGCCGCAGCACAAGGTTTGGCTCTCGGTTCAATCAGCCGTATATATGAAACTGCATACGACGGAATCGTGACCCAAGCAATTATTGCAACTGGTTGTGCATTCGGTGGAGTACTTCTTGCATATCGCAGCGGTCGCATTCGTGTGACACCTAAGTTCACTCGTGTAATGATGGGCGGACTAATTGGTTATCTCGTCTTCACTGTTGTCACACTATTTACCGGTCGTCCTTCAGGTGGACTCGGTCTCTTGATTTCTGTTGCAGCAGTTGGACTTGCATCAATGTTCATCGTAATGGACCTTGATCAAATCGAAAAGGGAGTTGCAGCTCGTCTGCCACACGAAGAGTCATGGCGTATGGCCTTCGGCCTGATGGTCACCCTCGTATGGCTATACCTCGAAATCTTGCGTTTGATTTCAGTCTTGCGAGGCGACGAGTAAGCCCCTCAGCTTTCTCTGTTAACTTCTCTAAAAACCCTTCTGCACCTTTGTTCGAGTAAACTCCACGAGGTGCGGAGGGGTTTTTTTCTATCATCAAGGGCTGTGTTGGTTGTAACCAGCATGGTTCTTGCTTGCCTTCCTGCCTTTGCTCCATCAGCATTTGCACTTACTGCGGCTGAGGCAACACAGAAACTCAATGAATGTATAGCGGCAATAAACGATCCGCTCTATACGCGTTCGACTTTGCCGGGATTGACCGCTTATGCAGATATTGCAAGCCTAGAAGCGGCTATCGCAAATGGAACAATGGTGGTTTGGATTGCCAACGGCGCCGGAGTTATCACCGGTAGTGGGGGCGCAAACGGCAACGGACAAGATTTATTTTGCGGAGATAGTAATAACAACGACATCGCAACGATGGATTCTAATACGAGTACCCGAGACTATTTCTTCGGTGGCGCCGGTAATGACCGAGTTACCGGAAACATGTGGCTCTCCACATTTTACGGCGGTCCAGGGGATGACTATGTAAACCAATTTACGGAAAATTCTTACTTTTACGGCGGTCCTGGAAATGACACATACGGAACCTTGGTTGCGCCTGCGGTCTTTGACCAAGGGGTGGATGCTGACACAACCACGCCAACTTTTCCTTCGGCCGAAACTTTCAATGTTGCAGAAAATACAACGGCGGTCGCAACGATTACAACAAGTGAGAGTGCAACAATTACCCTTGATAGTGGCGATGATAAATTAAAGTTCTCGCTTACTCGCTTAACAGATTCGACAGCGAGTCTCTCTTTTTTGATTGCTCCCAACTTTGAAATTCCAACAGATGTAGGTGTGAATAACGTTTATGTAGTTGTCTTAAAGGCAGTTGATTCAGCGCTCAATATTGGGTACGAAACGATTTCAGTAACAGTAACCGACGTTGTTGATACTACTTCATTTTCTTCATTTGCCCTCGCAGGTAATCCAACATCAGTTTCTTATAGCACTCCGATTAATCTTGTTGCAGTTGTCACCGTCGCATCACGAATTACTTTTACGATGAACCAAAAACGAATACCCGGATGCATCTCTAAACTAGCAACCGGTTCTGCGAGTTCATTTACCGCTACCTGCAGTTGGAAGCCAAGCCGACGGGGATATCTCACCCTTGCTTCTCAATCTGTGGCTGTCGGGGCAGGAATTACAGGTGCTATCTCTCCAAATATCCGAATATTTGTGGGACCCCGCCTTACCCGGCGGTAATCGGTAGGGATGTACTTTTTGGGCGCTTTTGGAGTGCGCAAAATGGAGCTAGCCCCAGTAGCCTTCGCGAATGAGAGTATGCGTCCCGAAAGAGATCCGAGAGGGTGAGAAGCGCGTAGCGCTCGTCCCCGATGTAATCAATAAGTTAACAAAGCTCGGCTACGAGGTTGTTATCGAAAGCGGTGCAGGCGTTGCAGCCCAAGCCAGCGATGCTCAATATGTTGCAGCTGGTGCATCAATCGGCAATAACGGATTACTCGCTTCTGCTGATGTTGTACTTTCGGTTCAACCACTCACACCAGCACAGATGGCAACTCTCAAAAAGGGCGCCGTCACAATTTCGTTCTTATCTCCAACAACCGCAATTGATTCAATTGAAGCGGCTGCCTCTGCAGGAGTCACAGCGCTCTCACTTGAACTCGTGCCACGTATTTCGCGTGCGCAATCAATGGACGCGCTCTCTTCTCAAGCGCTCTGTGCCGGTTATCGCGCAGCACTTGTTGGCGCCGAACTTTCACCGCGTTTCTTCCCACTCTTAATGACTGCAGCGGGAACAGTTACGCCGGCACAAGTTTTGGTACTGGGTGCAGGTGTGGCAGGGCTACAAGCAATGGCAACAGCGCGCAGATTAGGCGCAGTTGTTTCTGCCTATGACGTACGTCCAGCATCAGCTGATGAGGTGCGATCAATGGGTGCAACATTTATCCAGCTCGAACTCGAAGCACTTGAAGGCGCCGGTGGTTATGCACGTGAAATGACAGAAGAACGCGCTGCCAAGCAACGCGAACTTTTGACACCGTACATTGCAAAGTCGCACGTAGTTATTACAACCGCAGCAGTTCCTGGTCGCACAGCACCGCGCTTGGTAACACAGGCGATGATTGATGCAATGGAACCCGGAACGATCATCGTTGACCTTGCCGCTGAAACTGGCGGAAACGTTGAAGGATCAAAGCCTGGCGAGATTGTTGAAACTGCAGGGGGAGTCCGAATTTGGGGCGGTAAAGATGTACCAAGCCAAATCTCTTTCCATGCATCAAGTCTTTACTCACGAAATGTAGTGAATCTACTGACTCTAATGACTAAGGCTGCGGCTCCTGCAAAAGATGATAAGCCGGCTCAAGAGCTAGCAATTGCTATTGATTTCAACGATGAAATTATTAATGGAGCAGCGGTGACGCATAACGGTGCTCGTCGAACCCCAGAACCAGCACCAGCACCAGCACAAACAAAGGCGGCACAGTAATGGATGCAATTGCAGTTATATCTATCTTTGTTCTCGCAGTTTTTGTGGGTTTTGAGGTTGTCTCTAAAGTCTCATCAACGCTGCATACACCACTGATGTCTGGTGCTAACGCTATCCACGGAGTCATCTTGGTTGGCGCAATTATTGTTGCTGATGCAGCAAATACAAACCTCGAACTCGGTCTTTCAGTCGCCGCAATTATTCTTTCAACAATTAACGTTGTCGGCGGATTTGTAGTTACGGATCGCATGCTCGAAATGTTTAAGCCTAAGAAGGGCGGTGAGCAGAAGTGAAAGATTTAATCTTCAGCCTCATTGGTCTCACTGCCGGCGTCCTCTTTATCCTGGCACTTAAAGGCTTATCTCACCCAAAGACTGCGCGTCGCGGAAATCTTCTCGGTGCACTCGGTGCAACTGTTGCAATCATCCTTGTTTTCTTTGAACTCGAAAAGATTGAGAATCTCGGCTGGATTATCGGATCAATTGCCTTCGGTCTAGCAGTAGGTGTACCCGCAGCGCGTAAGGTGCAGATGACAAATATGCCTCAGCTCGTTGCACTCTTTAACGGAGTCGGCGGAGGCGCTGCAGCTCTTGTAGCAATCGTCGAATACCTCAAGCACAGCGAAGATATGACAGTAGCGTTTCTTATTTTTACCGTCTTTACTGTAATAGTCGGCTGCGTATCCTTCAGCGGTTCGATTGTGACTTTCTTGAAGTTGCAAGAGTTGATGACCACTCGCCCAGTCGTATTCCCGGGCGGACGCTTTGTAATTGCGGCTACTTTAGCCTCTGTTCTTGGCGTCTCTGTCTGGGTCGTTCAAGACACTGGTACCAACCCACTATTGATTCTTGCAGGCCTTTCACTTCTCTTCGGAATCCTCTTTGTGCTTCCTGTTGGTGGCGCTGATGTTCCAATCGTTATCTCGCTCCTCAACGCATTTACAGGTCTTACTGTTGCGGCAAGTGGTTATGTTCTCGATTCAACGCTCTTGATTATCGCGGGAACTCTGGTCGGTGCATCAGGAACAATCTTGACCCGATTGATGGCAGAGGCGATGGGCCGATCACTCTTTGGCACACTCTTCGGAGCATTTACTGCAAAGCCACAAGCTGCAGCAGCTGCTGACGAAGAACGTCCAGTGAAATCAGGTTCACCAGAAGATGTTGCAATCTTGCTTAACTATGCACGTCGCGTTGTGATTGTTCCTGGATTCGGACTTGCAGTTGCACAGGCACAACACACTGTTCGCGAGATGGCAGATCTTTTGATCTCAAAGGGAATCGATGTTGCATACGGAATTCACCCTGTAGCAGGTCGTATGCCAGGACATATGAACGTACTTCTGGCAGAGGCAAATGTTCCTTACGAACAACTTGCTGAGATGGATGAAGTAAATCCAACCTTTGGTCAGACTGACGTTGCGATTGTTATCGGTGCAAACGATGTAGTAAATCCAGCAGCCGAGACAACTCCAGGTTGCCCAATCTACGGAATGCCTATCCTGAAAGTTTCTGATTCAGCCAACATCATCTTCTTGAAGCGCTCAATGCGCCCAGGTTTTGCTGGTATTGAAAACGAACTTCTCTATGATCCAAAGACAACACTTCTCTTCGGTGATGCCAAGGCGTCACTTACAAAGGTTGTCAGCGCGCTTAAAGGTCTTTAATCGGCTCTTCTGATCGATGAACGGTATTTCGGGTTTCTGGAATCCGTGTTGTAAGGATGAAGAGCCCTAACATCAGTATTGCGCTGACTAAGAATGCTGGCCAAAAAGCACCGGTGATATCAGTAATTACGCCTAAAAGAATCGGGGCTATCATCGCCGCGAAATCTCCAGACATCTGCATCAGAGCAATTACTTGGCCACCTTTGCCTTTGAGTACATCTCCAATAAGGCTTGCTGGAACGGTTGATAGATATGCCCCGGCAATTCCAGAGAACACCATTGCTGGGAAGAAAATCCAATCTCTAACAGTTACGAGAAGAAGCAATGTGGAGATAAACATTGCACCAGAGCCAATCATGGCAACATAACGCCGTCCACGTTGATCAGATTGCCGCCCTGCTCGTAGTAGCAATAAACCATTTACAACTGATGCGACGGTAAAGCCAACTCCCATGTAAGTGGTGGAAACTTTCATATCTTCAACCATAAAGAGCGGAAGTACTGAGCGAGCCATTCCAAAGAGAATGAAAGCTGTACCAAAAGAAATTGCAAGCGCCATTCGATATGGCTTTAAAGCAAAAGCATCGCGCAGAGATGTCTTCTCTGACTTACTTTCTGGGCGTGCTGCAAGCTTCGAATTTCGTAGCAAGAACGCTCCTGAGATCGCAGAGATTCCAAGTAGTACCGCGTAAATCGCAAGGGGTGCACGAAGAGAGAAGGCAGAGAGCGCGCCACCGATAACAGGTCCACCCATCATTCCTAATAAGAATGAACCGTTGTAGAGAGATTGTGCGCGCCCTCGCTGCATATCTGAAGTTGCGCGGAGCAAAATCGAACCTCCGGCAACAGAGAACATTGACGAGCCGAGCCCACCAGCCGATCTAAAAATTAGAAGCTGCGAATACGATGTAGCTGCAGCTGCGGCTGCAGATGAAATAGCAACGAGTGCAACACCTGATGAATAGATTAATCGCTCACCGAATTTATCAACAAGTTTTCCAGATATTAACCCGGTGGCAAAACGAGCAAAGGCAAAGGCGGAGAGAATCGTGCCAACAGCGGCGTGATTTACTCCAAATGATTTAGCAAAGAGCGGAAGAGTTGGAGCAATAATTCCAAAACCCACAGCCACAAAGAAGGAGGCAAAGATGATTACGCCGACTTCTCTGGGAAATTCGCGGAGCGGGTTATTTAACTTCACTATGCAGAAGGCCTTGATTTAGCCAATTGCATCACCAGCAGATTCTTTTCGTGCAGCTGCGTAATCTTCTGAGGTGCGTAGTGGGGTCTCGCGCAAGAAGAGAGCAACAAAGAAACCAATCGCAACGACAGGAGCTGCGGTTATAAAGACAATCTGGAAGGAATGTACAAATGCATCAAGTACTGCACTCTGCACCTGGGGTGGCAACTCGGCAATGATTGATGTATTGCTCTGAACATCCTGAAGTTTCTGTGGATCGATTCCATTGACTACATCTGGGTTATTTGCCCTTATCTCTGCAATATTTGTCGTGAGGTAATGACCTAATCGGTTGGTCAGAATTGCTCCAAAGAGTGCGGTACCAAAGACTGATCCCAATGAACGGAAGAAAGTATTTGAGCTTGTGGCAACGCCCATATCCTTGAATTCAACTGAGTTCTGCAAGGCAATAACGATTGTCTGCATAGATAAACCAAGGCCTGCACCAACCATGACTGCATAGATAGATAGTTGCCAATACGGAGTATCGATACCTAGGCGATACATAAAGAGAAGACCGATTGTCATGATTGCTGTTCCCATAATTGGGAAGCGCTTGTAATGACCGTGCTTTGAAATCAATTTACCGCTGAGGATTGAAGTTGTAACAATTCCGAGCATTAGCGGAATCAACTTAAGACCAGCATCCGTTGCTGAATACCCTTTAACAACCTGCATGTAGAGAGGCAACATAACGATTGCACCAAACATGCCAGCGCCGATGATTGCACCGAGGATCGACGTCAAAGTAAAGGTGTGGTTCTTAAAGAGTGAGAGCGGAATGATCGGCTCTTTTGCCTTTGATTCCCACCAAACAAATAATGCTGACAAAATCAAACCTACTGAGAGATAACCAATTGTTCGAGAGTCACTCCAACCTTCTTGAGGACCATAAACAGATACAGCGAGCAAGATAGATGTCACTCCTGTAACCAAGAGAATGGCGCCAAGGTAATCGATCGAATGCTCACGCTTTACACGAGGCAAATGAAGCACCGCTGAAGTAATAACTAGCGCTGCGATTCCGAAAGGAATATTGATATAGAAAATCCAACGCCATCCGTCGAAGCCCAGAATGGTTTCGCGGTCTGAGAAAAAACCACCGAGCAAAGGACCTGCAACCGATGAGAGCCCCCAGACGGCGCCAAAATAACCTTGATAGCGCCCTCTTTCGCGGGGCGGAACGATGTCACCGATGATCACGAAGGTAAGTGCCATAAGGCCACCGGCGCCAAGACCTTGAAGCGCTCGTGTAGCAATCAGCTGGTTCATATCTTGTGCTGCACCTGCAAGTAGAGAACCAATTAAGAATGTGACGATTGCAAATTGAAAGACAATTCGGCGACCATATAGGTCAGAGATTTTTCCGTAGAGCGGCGTTGATGCTGTCGATGTTAAAAGGTATGCGGTGACAACCCAGGTGTAGTGCTCGAGACCTTGGAAATCTTCGACGATACTTTTAAGTGCAGTCGATACGATTGTTTGATCAAGGGCGGCTAGTAGTAAGCCAGTCATCAGGCCACCTAATATGACCATAATCTCGCGGTGGGTAAGTTCTTTGGCGGGTGCATTTGTATTCATAGATTGGTAAGTTTACTCCGTGAAAACAGTTATCGCGGAAGAACTAGTAAAGACCTATGACAAAGGTAAAGTCCGAGCGCTTGATAATTTGAGCCTCGATGTTGAAGAAGGCACCGTATTAGGTGTTCTTGGACCAAATGGCGCAGGCAAAACAACGACCGTGCGCATTTTGTCGACACTATTGCGCCCCGATTCAGGGCGTGCGATGGTCGCTGGCATTGATGTGATCAAGCATCCAGACAAAGTTCGTGAAGTAATCGGGCTATCAGGCCAATATGCAGCTGTCGATGAGATTCTCACAGGTTATGACAATCTATTGATGTTCGGTCAGTTGTATCACCTTGGTAAGAAGAACGCTGTTACCCGCGCAAATGAATTGCTTGAACGATTCAATTTAACTGAAGCAGCAAAGCGCCCAATCAAAACATACTCAGGTGGAATGCGTCGTCGCCTAGATCTTGCAGCATCTCTGATTGTTAAGCCAAAGGTCCTCTTTCTAGATGAACCAACAACTGGTCTTGACCCACGCGGGCGCCAAGAGATGTGGGGCGTTATTCAAGAGCTCGTAAAGGGCGGAGTCACTTTGCTTCTCACAACTCAATATCTCGAAGAGGCAGATCAATTAGCTGATGAGATTGCAGTTATTGATACTGGCAAAGTTATTGCCCGTGGTACTTCTGATGTATTGAAGAAGCAGGTTGGTGGTGAACGACTAGAGGTTGTTGTTGAAAGCGCCCACATTGCGAAGACAATGCAGATTGTTGCTGCCGTAAGTGGTCTTACTCCAACACTCGATGAAGGTCTGCGTATGATTTCAGCCCCTGTATCAACAGGTTCTAAAGCGCTCTTTGAAGTCTTAAAGAATTTAGATGATGCCGGAATCCACGCCCTCGACGTCGGACTCAAGCGTCCATCACTTGATGATGTCTTCTTATCACTTACTGGACACTCAGCAGAGAAGAAAGAAGATGTCGCATGAGCGCAATTGGAGATATCACAATAATTACGCAACGCCAGTTGCGTCTACTTACTCGTGTACCTGAAGTTCTCATCTTCTCAACAATTCAACCTGTGATGTTTGTACTTCTCTTCCGTTATGTATTCGGCGGTTCGATTGATACAGGTCAGCCAGGTGGGTATGTTCAACTTCTCATGCCTGGAATCTTTGTGCAGACAGTGGCATTTACATTAGCTGGCACTGCTTCGGGCTTGGCAGAAGATATGAAGAAGGGCCTCATCGATCGCTTTAGATCTCTCCCTATTTCACAATCTGCTTTGGTCGTTGGTCGCACATTGGGAGATTCGCTTCTCAATATTGTTGTTCTCGCAGTGATGGGCATTGCAGGTTACGTAGTCGGTTGGCGTCCGTCAGGTGGATTGCTCAATGTTGCGCTCGGATTCCTCTTCCTGCTCCTCTTTGGTTATGCACTCTCATGGGTAGGAGTCCTTGTTGGTTTATCAGCCTCTGATGCTCGCGTTGTGCAGAATGTCAGCTTTATCGTGACATTCCCGTTGACATTCTTATCAAATGCCTTTGCACCAACAACTGGAATGCCACGAGCTCTCCAATACTTTGCAGAGTGGAATCCGGTCTCAACGATGGTCGCTGCATGCCGCGAACTCTTTGGACTTGAAAATCAATTTGGAGCGACAGCTGGTTCTTTCCCGAGCGAGAATCCACTAATCACATCAATTTTATATATGGTGATAATTATGGTGATTTTCGTACCGTTGAGCTTGCGTCGCTATAAGCGGTCAGCTGACTAACCAGTCTGGTTAATCTAGTCTGATTAGCTAGAAGAATTCAGCGGATTTAATCTCGACTGAAATCTCACGTCCATTTGGAGCTGTGTACTTAACAGTTGCACCAATGTCGGCGCCCAAGACTGCGGCACCTAGTGGTGATTTTTCAGAGTAGACATCGAGATCACCGGATGAAATTTCACGAGAGCCGAGAAGAAACTTTGTTTCATCTCCAGCAATTACGGCGGTGACGACCATGCCGGCGCCAACTTTGCCATCTGCGCTAGCTGGCGGAGTTCCGATGTGGGCATTCTCAAGCATCTGCTTCAGTTGGCGGATACGGGCTTCCATCTTGCCTTGCTCATCACGTGCTGCGTGATAGCCGCCATTTTCTTTGAGATCACCTTCGGCGCGAGCTGCCTCAATTTTCGCAGTGACATCTTTGCGACCTGGACCTTCAAGCTGGGCGAGCTCCGCAGCAAGTCGATCTGCTGCCTCTTGTGTTAACCACGTCTGTTGTCCGCTCATAACTGCCAAGGGTAATGCACGAAGGAGAGGTTGCAAAAGTCTTAAATAAAGTGAGCTTGAAACTAGTTGAGATAACAGCTTTCAATACGAGCGTTAACCGCATCTCCGCGCGAAGGGATCTGTACGACCCGCTCAATCATGGCTTTACCAGGTGGAATGAAATCAGTTATCTGTCCCACAACGACCTTATCGATATCGCGTGCCGCCAAGATGCAAGTTCCACTCAGCGATGGGTCTTCGCGAGTAACTATGTAGCGAATCTCAATATTGCGCGGATCTGTATTGCTAAATGCGATGAGGTTTGAGCCAATCGCAGGCTGGGCGTGAAACAAAGCTGACCAGAGAAGCCAAATAACACCGATTACCGCAAATGAAATTGCATAGGGAATCCAAGGTTTTCCGGTACGGATGCCGTAACGGTCGTTGTAATCGAGTTCACCTTGGAACTTCTCATCTGACATGGGAAGATTCTCTCATGAGCAAAGATGTGGATATGGGTATGGCCGGTTCTTTCACCATGATTATCTTGGTGAGTTCAGTCGCACTTTTGCTTGTGAGTTTCTATAAGCGCTATTCACGAATGCAAAAACGTGAAGATGATGGACAGAATTAAAAAAGCGCTCACCGCAGTTCTGGTTTTAGCCTTAGCTGCAATCTTCTTTGCCCTCGGATATTGGCAACTCGATCGCGCTCGCGAAATGACTGCTAACGAGAAGAAAGTAACTGTTCAAGACGAGAAGGTTTATCAATTATCAGAACTCACTCAGCCAGATGAAATCATTCCCGTTGAATCATTCGGAAAATTTGTAAATATCTCTGGAACAATAATTGCCACCTATAAGGCACCTAACCAGATTGCGGCAGATAAGAATGTATCCGACTGGGAGATTGCACTCGTGCAGCTTGATGCCGAGAGCGCAATCCTGGTTCTTCGGGGATTTTGGCAAGACTCTGAGCTCTCTGAATCCGCCGAGATTCTTAATGTGACAGGGGCAATCTATCCACGCCAAATTAAAGATCGCGCTCTCAATACTGATTCTCAAATCTCTCGCATAGATAGCAGTCTGCTGACATCGACAACGGGCCTCCAACTTTACGATGGCTTTATCGCAGCAACCTCTGAAGTTCGAGAGACCGGCGAAATTCTTCGTCCGCGCATCACCCCCGAAATGCCAGAGACCGAATTCAATGGGTACTACTGGCAACACATCTCTTACGTTGTAATTTGGTGGTTAATGGCCGCCCTCGTCCTATGGGCCCCTTTCTATAAGAGGCGCGATGTGCAGGGTATTAAGGATGAGGTTTCGCAAGAAGTCCATTAAGTATTAGGGTAAGTATTAGAATCAGTATTAGAGTTAGACTTATGAAAAATCCGATGAGCCGTTTTCGCCTGATGTCGATTCTCTGCGGAACCACTCTGTTGATCTTCGCATTTATTT
>CAEZSP010000003.1_pt1 | contig 43388 bp, 39 predicted proteins | sample 7263991 | NCBI WGS metagenome assembly CAEZSP01 (sample SAMEA6813780, study PRJEB35770) | uncultured Candidatus Planktophila sp. | biome: Freshwater; feature: Freshwater reservoir; material: water | place: Czech Republic | collected 2017-04-14 | depth 0.5m m | reverse complement strand
GACTCTCGATGAGTACCGCAAACATATTGAGAAAGATGCTGCTCTTGAGCGTCGATTCCAGCCAATTCAAGTGAAAGAGCCTTCAGTTGCTCACACCATCGAAATTCTTAAGGGTCTTCGTGATCGCTACGAAACACATCACCGCGTATCCATCACCGACGGTGCTTTAGCTGCCGCTGCAAATATGGCAGATCGCTATATCTCTGATCGCTTCCTTCCAGATAAAGCAATTGACCTTATCGATGAAGCCGGATCACGTCTTCGGATTAAGCGTATGACAGCCCCAGCAGAACTTCGTGAATTCGATGTCAAGATTGCTGATGCACGTAAGGCAAAAGAGTCAGCGATTGACGGACAAGATTTTGAAGGTGCAGCAGCTTTCCGTGATCAAGAAAAGAACTTGATACAAGAGCGCGCTGAAGCAGAGAAGAATTGGAAAGCGACCGATCTTGATAAAGTCACTGAAGTCGATGAAGAACTCATCGCTCAAGTACTTTCAGCATCAACTGGTATCCCAGTCTTTAAGCTCACCGAAGAAGAGACAGCGCGTCTACTTCGTATGGAAGATGAACTTCACCGCCGCGTTATCGGACAAGATCAAGCAATCAAGGCGCTCTCTCAAGCGATTCGCCGTACCCGCGCAGGTCTTAAAGATCCAAAGCGTCCCGGTGGATCATTTATCTTCGCTGGCCCTTCTGGTGTCGGTAAGACCGAACTCTCTCGCACCCTTGCTTCATTCCTCTTTGGAGATGAAAGCGCCCTCATTCAATTAGATATGTCTGAATATTCAGAGCGCCATACCGCCTCACGTCTCTTCGGATCTCCTCCAGGATACGTTGGCTATGACGAAGGTGGACAGCTCACTGAAAAGGTGCGTCGTAGACCATTCTCAGTGGTTCTCTTCGATGAAATCGAAAAGGCACACCCAGATATCTTCAACTCTCTTCTTCAGGTTCTCGAAGATGGTCGTCTTACTGATTCACAAGGTCGTACCGTCGACTTTAAGAACACCATCATTATCATGACAACCAACCTTGGCACTCGCGATATTTCAAAATCTCTTGGCCTGGGATTCTCCAATACCGATGATGACCTCACAAATTACGATCGCATGAAGGGTAAGGTCACCGACGAGCTCAAGAATCACTTCCGTCCTGAGTTCCTTAACCGCATCGATGATGTCATTGTCTTCCACCAGCTCAACAAGGAACAGATCCACCACATTGTTGATTTGATGATCGCAAATCTTGATGATCGCCTTAAGGCAAAAGATATGGGTATCGAACTCACTCAAGCAGCGAGAGATCTCCTTGCTGCTCGTGGATATGACCCACTTCTTGGTGCACGACCATTGCGTCGCGTAATTCAGCGTGAGATTGAAGATTCACTCTCAGAGCGCATCTTGTTCGGTGAACTTAAAGCTGGCGAAATCATCGTGGTAGATGTTGAGGGAGTCGATGCTGAGGCGACCTTCACCTTTACGGGTTCACCTAAGGTGACGATGCCAGATTCACCAGAAGATTTAGCTGAAGCACCAACCGCTTAACTTATTGGGGTAGTGAGAAGATACCTTTACGCTGCTCCTCAATAAGTCCATCATCAAGCAAGGTCAATATTGCTTTCTCAACCTGTGATGGAACATCCCATAATAAATTGAGTTCTCGCTTGCTTAGCTTTGGATTATCACGGAGTGCTTGCACGATTGTTCCGCGACATTGTCGATCTGTTCCATGCCAACTCTGGGTGCGCTTTACACGCTCAGAAGATGGATAATCCAGGCTCCGCCACTGGCATTTATCTGCAACCGGGCAACGACCGCATAAAGGTTTCTTCGCAGTACAAATTAAGGCCCCAAGTTCCATGGTTGCAGCTGCCCAAAGATGTGCGTTCTTTGCCGGCATATAAGTCGCGTATTCAGTGCGCTCTGCTTTTGTTGGTGCGCTTGTCGGCGATTCTTCACCTCGATAAAGTCGTGAAAAAAGTCTACGGATATTGATATCCAAGACAAGTGAGCTTTCGTTAAATGCAAAGGCAACAATTGCAGCCGCTGTGTATTCACCTATTCCGGGAAGTTTGCGTAACTCTGATTCTGTGCGCGGTAATTGATTATCTAATTCTGTCGAGAGAATCTTTGCGCATTGATGTAGCCGAAGAGCTCTGCGTGGATAGCCGAGACGCCCCCACGCCGTAATCACCTCTGCTGGTGTTGCTTTTGCTAAGTCGGCGGGAGTAGGCCACCGCTTCATCCATTCTTGATAGACAGGTAAAACACGTTGCACTGGAGTCTGCTGCAACATAATTTCTGAAACTAATACCCCCCACGCATCACTCTTGCGCCACGGTAAATCTCGTTTATTCTCTTTAAACCAGGTAGTGATTTCTTTCTCGTACATTATTCACCGTTGATTTTTACACGAGTGAGGGCTTGATCCAATCGACCAACCTCAACAATCTCCATCCCTGCAATCACAACATCAGAGCCCAGCGGCACAAGTGCTCTCTTAAAACCTAAACGATGGGCTTCGGCAAGGCGACGTGAAACACCACTTACCTTACGAATCTCTCCGGCCAATCCAACTTCACCGATTGCAACTAGATCTGACGGTAGCGCCAATCCTTTAGCTGCAGATGCAACAGCAAGTGCTAAGGCCAGATCGGCAGCCGGTTCAGACATCTTCATTCCACCAACAGTTGCGGCGTAAACATCTCGCCCTCCCACTTTTACATGAGCGCGGAGTTCAAGCACCGCTAAAGTCATTGAAGTACGGGCAGAATCAAGGCCACTTGTAACCCGGCGGGCATTTCCGAAGTCATTTTCACGTCCAGCGCTAACCAGCGCTTGAATCTCTGCCAGAAGTGGGCGACGACCTTCGAGCGTAACGGTTACACAAGTTCCAGGCACCGGTTCTGCGTGACGAGATGTAAAGAGACCTGTCGGATCTAAAACGCTCTCAATGCCCGTATCGCTAAGGTCAAAGCAACCAACTTCATCGCTGGCACCAAATCGGTTTTTGATAGCACGGATTAAACGCAGGCGTGAATGACGTTCGCCTTCAAATTGCAGAACTACATCAACGATATGTTCGAGCAGGCGCGGGCCTGCGATAGATCCATCTTTTGTTACATGGCCAACTAAGAGAAGAGTGATATCGCGATCTTTGCAGATTCGAATCAGAGCACCAGCGACTTCTCGTACCTGGGTGACTCCGCCGGGAGTTCCTTCTGCGGTAGATGAACCAATTGTTTGAATCGAATCGATTATCAACAAATCTGGCTTCACAGTATCGATATGTGAAATAACGGCACCTAAATCTGTTTCAGATGCTAAGAATAGATTGGGGTCGATTGCTTTGATTCTTTCGGCACGTAAACGTACTTGCGAAGCAGATTCTTCGCCACTGACATAGAGAACAGGAATAGATTTGCGCGCGCTCTCTGCTGCTACAGAGAGAAGAAGAGTTGATTTACCAACGCCTGGTTCACCAGCTAGCAAAATTGCAGCTCCTGGAACAAGTCCGCCACCAAGTACGCGATCGAGTTCAGTTACTCCAGTTGGGCGCGCATGCGCTGCAGAGAGATCTACATCTCCGATAGCCATCGCTTTTGCTGATATTGGTCCAGCTTGTAAAGATAATTTCTTTGGCGCACCGAGTTCTTCGACGCTACCCCATGCCTGGCACTCGCCACAGCGACCTACCCATTTTTGCGAGGTCCAACCGCATTCATTACAGCGGAACGGATCCTTCTCTACCTTGGCCATAATGCAAGGTTACTTTGCAGCACCAAGTGTTGCTGGATGCTGAATAACATAGAGCGGCAGAGAGCGTGATTGAGCTAATTTGATACCTTCAATACGGCGATCGCAATGCTCGGCGAGAATGGCATATGCCTCTTCTCCCATTAACTTCAGGAGCTCCGCTTTATTGGAGATATAAACCGGCTCTTTTCCGACATGAGCTTCGGTATTGCTTGTGCAGTACCAATCGAAATCTTCACCACCATCGCCCCAAGCGAGTCTTTCGTACTCGCCCAAAACAATAATGGAGTATTCGCGTTCGCCGACTTCGCGAGTTTCATAGCTTCGACGCAAAGGTAGTTGCCAACACACATCTGGTTTCGTATCCGAAAAGTGCATATCGCGTTTCTGTGCAAGATGGTGAAGTACACAACCGTATGATCCAGTAAATCCTGGAGCCTCATGACCTTTGCGATTCAGAAAGATACAGGCATCATCAACGGTGCGAGTTTTACGTTCATCATCTTCGTCTGTATCAGTAATTCTTAATTTTCCACCAGCTTTTTTTGGCCTAGCTTCTTGATAGAACTGCCACATATCTGGAGTAAGAAATTCAGCAGCGCGAAGTGTGCGCTCTTCATCAGCGGCATCTGAGTACATAGCGCCTTCTGTGCAGCAACCATCATTTGGTCGGTTGGCAAAAACTCCTTTGCAACCATCACCATATATGCAGGTCCAATTAGAGGTTAGCCAAGTGAGATCACACTTATAAATCTCATCTTCGCTATTGGGGACTGCAAACTCAATCCAGTCGCGTGCGAAACCTGCTTTAACCTCGGACATAGTGGGTGAGCCTACGCGTACTCTTAGCCCATGGCTAATCATGTTGGAGTAATCGGTGCCGGAGTAATGGGTGAGGCTCTAATTGCCGCCCTTATTCGCAGTGGAGTAAATACAACCGATATCTCTTTCACTGAAAAGCGAGCTGAAAGAGCGCAAGAGCTTGAAGCGCGATATTCGATCTCACACCTATCTCTGCAAGAACTACTTTCAAAGGCAACAACAATTCTGCTTGTGGTTAAGCCTCAAGATATGCAGGCAACGTTGCGTGAGATGGATGGTCGTTGTGACCAGAAAACCTTACTAATCTCCTTTGCGGCTGGTAAAACAATTAAATCTATAGCCGATGAATTAGAAGGAAATCACCCAATCGTTAGAGTGATGCCAAATACACCGGCTCTCATTGGGCTAGGAGCTTCTGGTTATTCATTTGGTCCCGGTGTAGATGAGGATCAGAAGAGCTTTCTGCGAACATTCTTGGCAGCCACAGGTGTTGCAATTGAGGTTCCCGAAAATCTTCAAGATGCCGTAACGGCAACTAGTGGATCAGGTCCTGCATATTTCTTCGCCTTCGTTGAGGCGATGGTCGATGGAGCGGTTGCGCTGGGATTAGCCAGAGAAGATGCAACGCAGCTAACAATTCAGACAATTACTGGAGCAGCTGCCCTCCTTGGTCAATCGGGAGATTCACCGAAAACTCTACGAGAGAAAGTGACAAGCCCTAACGGGACAACGGCGGCTGCGCTGGCATCCTTCTCGCAATCAGAACTATCAGAGGTAGTAGCCAAGGCGATGCAAGCGGCGGCTAAAAGATCCCAAGAGCTTGGATAAGATGAAAAGAAGTAAGTCTGTAGTTGCGATTGTAGTTACTCTCTTTTTGTTGAGCTCTGGCACTTCTTATGCAGCGCCCAAGAAAATTACTCTTCAAACTGGTTCAGTTCTGCCTGCTCCAATTAGTGCAGAGAGCTTTTTGCAATCGGGTAAAAATGCAGTTTTTCTCAGCAATACCGTAAATCAAACTTTAGATATTTCGCTCCAAGCCATTGATATCACCGGATCAATCTCCTGGGAACGGACTATTGATTCGGGTAATAATGAAGTAGCGACTACTTTTACTCTAGATACTCTAGGGAATTTTTGGATTGGCGGAAATTCAGCGCCAATATTGATGGTAGAAAGTTCAACCGTAATTCTTGGTGCCGATAACCCCGATGGCGTGAGCTTAGAAGATATCAGTGAAATTCGAGCTGATCTCAATCAGCTGACAATCTGGAATGTATCCCCAACTGGTGAGCTGCTCGCAACATACATATATCCGATGGTTAAAGTGCCGACAATCTCTGCAATCTCTGCAACAACTTCAGGGATATCAATTGTGGGATCTTTGGATTCAAAGCCATTCTTAATGAATATGAGTAATACCGGGACTTTTTCAAAAGTAGTGAATGTCGGAACTTCAAAAACAACCATAAATTCTGTGGTGAGACAGAGCGATGGCTCATCATTCCTATTCGGCTCTAGCGCGGAGACACTAGGTGGCAAGAAAGTTGCTGGGAAGCGAGACGGAATTCTCATCAAGTTATCGAAGAGTGGTGCGATAACAACTGTTGTACGTAGCTCTGCCAATGGCGCAGTACGGAGTTGGAACTCTGCCACTCCAAGTAATTTGTTGAGCGGTCAGGTAATTGCAGGTAAAACCAGCGAAGTCGCAATCACGAAATTTAGTAACAACTTTGCACCTAGCTGGACAGCTCGTTTTCCAGGGACCGGTTCTTCCATTGTCGTCACGAATGGCGCTAACTCTTATCTTGCATTTACAACACGATCTGCAATACCCGGCATCAATCTTTGGAAGCCGACCACCCCATCTCTTCTCGTCCTCACTTTTGATGGCAAGGGAGTAATTAAGGCAGCACATGCATTCCCCGGGCTAGTAACGCCAATAAATCTACAATTTAGCCGAGAACGAGGGGTCGTTGGCCTGGCTAGTTCGAGCGATGGAACGATTTCGATTTTTACCCTAGTATCGCGGTAACCTTTGCCATCGAAGTTTCGCAGCACTACTACTAGGAAGAGCATCACTTATGGGTTCCGTAATCAAGAAGCGTCGCAAGCGTATGGCAAAGAAGAAGCATAAAAAACTTCTCAAGAAGACTCGTATTCAGCGCAGAAACGCTAAGTAGTAGAAGTAGATTTTAAGGGCGGAGCATTACAAGCTGGCCATAAATACCAGCTACAAGATACTTCGCGCGATTTACGTTAACCCAGGCGGATTCAATTCCATCTGGGTTTTCGTATGGAGAGAGAAACATTTTCTTTGGAATCGTTTTACTCTTATCGACTGCACAGAGTCGCCTCTCGCAGTTAAAGGCAATAAGTGATGTATCAGTTGATAGATATCGACTTGGTGTACCAAGGCCTTCGGGGATGATCGAGCTCGCTGTCGAATTCTGTGAAAGTGATATCCATCGAACTGATTTTGCTTCAGGTAGCGATAAAGAATCACCACCCAACCAAGTGGCAAAGATTCCACTAATTGATTTTCCAATAGCAATCGCAAATCCCGAGACTGGGTTTGTAGGTGTAGAGCTCTCTAATATTCGGTAAGACCAACCGCTGGAGGAGAAATTTGTACGAGTTGCTAAACGAATCTCGCTCGCGGTTGGTTGCTCCTTCTGATTGATATCAAGAACTGCATCGTAGATAAGGTAACTGGTTCTTCCATCGAAAATCGCCTTCAGTGAAAATGCAACATCTCCTGTAGTTCTTCCATCGGTCTTCCGATCCCCATCAACTAGCTCGTATACCCAGTTCTTTGCAGATTTACTCTTCACGGCGCCGAGAAGAATTCCTTGACTTTCATCGCGGTAAAAAACTTGCACTCCGCCCGCAGATGCAATGCAGGCACTCGAAACATTTACATCAGATGCTGTTCGCACTCGAAGTGGAGAGTCATAGGAATTAACCTGAGGTCCGTTTCCATCTACAATTTCGTATGTGAAATTCTTGCCATCATATTTTGCATACCTTAAATCCTTATCAACCTCATTAGCATAAAAGATATGGAGAGTCTGCTTTTTCCCAGTGCCATTTACGCAGGTAGAGAGCGCCCCCGTGATTGGAAGGTTTGTTCTTCCCTGTGATCCTCCCGCGCCATCGACGGTGCGCTTGATCCATGCCTTTGAATTCCATTGAGCTATTCGCAGATCCCCTGATTTTGAATCGGCATAGACAAGTGCAGGTTCACCATTAAAGGTGGCGCTAGAAAGCAACTTTGCATCACTTTTGGCATCAATTACAAAGCGCGTCCAACTAGGCGCTGGCACAACTTGTTCGGTTGCGACTGGTTCAGAAGACCCATTGATATTTGTGGCGATTACAGTAAATGAGTACGCCGAGCCATTCTTAAGTCCGGTGAATTTTACGGGAGATTTTATCGAGTTCTTAACTTGATTGGTAACATTATTTCGAACGGTGTATGTGCTGATTTGTGCAGTGCGGGCATTCGCTGGTGGATCGAAGGAGATTATCGCTTCACCATCTGAAATCAGCGCCTCCACATTTCTTACAGGCAGTGGAACACCTGTTGATTTTCCAGCAGGTGGCTTACGGCGCATATCTTCCATCATTGCCAGCAATAGAGGCCCAGGTTTATGAAAAATTTCACCGGCTTCGAGATTAGGTGTCATAACTGCATTTTCGCCAGAAGCGGCAAAAGTATCTTCATCAAGATGACTTACTGAAGAACCTTCTTCATACTCTTTTGGTGTGAATAAAAGGGGTTTGACTCCGCCGTTAGCTGCAACTCCAAGGGCTCCGCTCCAAACAAGTGGCGAACGTAGAGCAATACCGAGTTCGATTGATGGTGATGGCAAATCTGATAGACGCCTTCCATCTTCAACTAGCGCGTAAGCATCGAATGGAGTTGGCTCTTCAATGCGCCCAAAACCAAAGTTGGGGTCAAATGAATCGGTAGAGAGAAAACCGAGACCGTGCGCCATCTCGTGAAGAAAGACAGATTGCAAGTCGTACTCTTGTGAGTAAGAAAGGCCATCATTGCGAGTATTCCAGTTAGCATCTGAATTCACCTGAATTATTATCTCTGCTTGCTTCTTATCGAGATCTTTTCCTGCAAGTGCATTTGCTAAAGCCGAGGGATACCAAAGTGTTGAATCTGGGGCCCCTTCGAATCCAATGAAGTAACTTCCAGGACGCGCGCTACCCAAGACATTTACTGCTCCAATTTGAACCCAACTAGCATCGATTGTTACTGGTGCAGAAGATGCAAAGTGTGATGCCCATACATCTGCCGCTGCCTGAAAGTCGCGTTTTGCCCACGTCGGAAAATTCTTGTAGTTGATTACAAATTTAGATTTCGCCTCAAGATGGGCGACTTTTTGGCGGGGCAACTGTTCACTTGTTGCAGCAGGACCGGCAAGGGTATGACCCCAATGCGTAGCTGGCCGTTGTAAAAATGGAGTGACTGCCTGCGCTTCTACTGCGATCGCGAGAGAAGAGAGAAGAGAGGAGATAATGAGCAGAGAGAGCGCTCGGATAGTGAATTTTCGACCCCTCATAGCGGGTAACGGTATCAGGGTGGGAGAATAAGACTATGGTCACTATCTACTCGCGACATGGATGCCATCTCTGCGAGAGTGCAATCGAGACTCTCGAGTCTCTCCAGGCGGAGCTCAATTTTGAGTTCGAGATTATCTATATCGATGGCGATGAAAAGTTAGAGAAACTCTATGGAGAGCAAGTTCCAGTCACCCATATTGGGGGCGAACATCATGATTTTTGGCGAGTAGACCCCGACCGATTTAGATCTTCCCTTGAAAGACATCGTCAGAGTCAATAATTGTGTAGCTATATCCTTGCTCTGCAAGAAAACGTTGACGATTCTGGGCAAAATCTTGATCAATAGTGTCGCGCGAAACAACTGAGTAGAAGCGCGCACCACGACCATCTGCCTTAGGACGCAAAACTCTACCTAAGCGTTGCGCTTCTTCCTGTCGTGACCCAAAGGCACCTGATACTTGAATAGCAATTGTTGCTTCAGGAAGATCGATTGAGAAGTTAGCAACTTTTGAAACCACTAAGCAAGAAATCTCCCCGGTTCTAAATGCCTGGAAAAGTTCTTCACGTTCGCGCTGCGGTGTTGAACCTTGAATAACAGGGGCTCCTAAAGTTTCACCGAGATCATCTAGCTGATCGAGATACTGACCGATAACTAGAATCTGCTCTTTTGCATGAAGACTTACCAACTCTTGTACAACATCACGTTTTGTGCGAGTTGTTGCGCAATAGCGATAGCGCTCCTCTGGCTCTGCTGTGGCGTAAGCAAGTCGCTCTGCTTCAGTGAGATTAACGCGCACTTCAATACATTCAGCTGGCGCGATATAGCCCTGTGCTTCAATCTCTTTCCAGGGGACATCGAATCGCTTAGGTCCGATTAATGAGAAAACCTCACCCTCCATGCCATCTTCACGGACAAGAGTTGCGGTAAGACCTAAGCGGCGTCGTGATTGGATATCAGCGGTAAATCGAAAGATTGGCGCCGGAAGCAAGTGGACCTCGTCATAAATAATTAAACCCCAGTCATGGCTATCAAAGAGATCGAGGTGAGAGTAAACGCCGTTCTTCTTCTTTGTCATCACTTGATAAGTGGCAATCGTAACTGGGCGAATCTCTTTCTTTGATCCAGAATATTCGCCAATCTCATCCTCTGTTAGCGTCGTGCGCTTAATTAGTTCATCTCGCCATTGACGAGCGGCAACGGTGTTGGTAACAAGAATGAGCGTTGTCGCTTGTGCGTGTGCCATAGCCGCAGCACCGACAATTGTTTTTCCAGCGCCGCACGGAAGGACGACCACACCAGAGCCACCATGCCAAAAACCTTCAGCAGCATGCTCTTGATACTCACGAATTTTCCAACCTTCTTGCTTTAGGAAAATCGGATGGGCTTGTCCATCAACATAGCCAGCGAAATCTTCTGCAGGCCAACCCAAACGAAGGAGTGATTGCTTTATGGCACCTCGCTGGCTTGGATGTACAGCGATTGTTTCTTGATCAATTCGGATTCCAAGCAGTGGCGCAATTTTCTTAGCGCGAATCACTTCTTCAAGAACTGCAGTATCTGTTGTAACAAGAATCAATCCATGTACCGGATCTGCCTCTAAGCGAAGTCGGCCATAGCGAGACATCTGCTCGGCAACATCAATCAGAAGTGCGTGTGGAACGGCATAGCGTGAATATTTGATGAGGGTATCTATTACGAGTTCAGCATCATGTCCAGCTGCTCTTGCATTCCAGAGACCCAAATTGGTGAGGCGATAGGTATGCATATGTTCAGGAGCGCGTTCAAGTTCAGCAAATGGTGCGATTGCGCGTCGACACTCAGTTGATAGCGGGTGATCTATATCAAGAAGTAGCGTTTTATCACTCTGGACAATCAGTGGTCCATCGCTCATTTAATGAGTTCCTTTAGAAGTGCGTTGAGAAAATCACTACGTGGTTGAAGTGTCTTCAGACTTACCCATTCGTGTGATGCATGAGCACCACCACCTACTGCACCTAAACCATCAAGAACTCGCGCTCCGGCAGCCGCTGCGAAATTTCCGTCGCTAGCGCCACCAACAATTGCAGAACCTAGTGGTGGAATGCCAATATCAGCAGCCACTTTTTCAGCGATGAGATAAAGCTCTTGCGTTGATTCAGGTTGCAGCGGAGGTCGATTGATTGAGCCTGTTATCTCAAGGGTTGCTCCAGAAATTGTTGGCTTGAGTGATCGCACAGCTGTATCGATTCTCTGTAGATCATTTGTTGAGAACGATCGGACATCGATATCAAGCTTTGCAGAATCAGGTACGGAGTTTGTGGATGTGCCTGATTGCATAGTTGTTGGAACAACGGTGGTTCCGTGTTCGGGATTTTCAAGAGCAAGCATGGCCAGCACGATATGCGCCACCTCTGTCGTTGCGTTGATTCCCTTTTCAGGTTCTAAACCTGCATGAGAGGCGAGACCTTTTACAACCACTTGGTACATGGCGGTGCCTTTACGGCCAGTCTTTACCTTGCCATCAAGTGATGCTTCGAGCACGAGAACAGCCTCAGCTTTCGCCGAAATCTCCTTGATGAAATTCTTTGAAGTTGCACTGCCGGTCTCTTCATCGGTCGTTGCAATCAATGCAACATTCTCCGATCCACCTGGAAGATTCTTGAGGGCATAGAGAGCTTGAATAAAACCGGCTTTCATATCGAAGACTCCGGGACCTCTAATTACATCGCCTTCAACGTTCCATATTGGTTGGTATCCACCAATCGGCCAGACAGTATCGAGATGTGCCAAGATAATGATGCGAGGATTCTTGCTGCCCCACCAGAAAACCGGGCGCCCTTCAATCTCTTCAACTCTTGCCGGTGCATCTAATTCGCGCGCTGCTATATCGATAGCGACCTCGAGAACTCGTCGGCAGGCGGCGAGATCATTACTCGGTGATTCGGCTCGAACTAGCGCCTCAAGTGATTCCAACATCGGACTACCAGACATGGGGTCAAGTCTGCCGTATTCAGAGGTATTCGTGCTCATCATAATCTCGCTACGCCGGTGATTCGCGGGATTCTAAAGGTAAGAACCTCACCAGTTGCGTGATCTCGTGCTTGCAGCGAGCCAGCAGATATGCGTAGCGGATCAATAATGCGGTGAGAGACCATGCCGTTGTTATCGGCATAACCGATTGAGAGTGATTTATTAGGAGTTTCAAGAATATGTTTAGTCAATAAATCGAGTGTCTCATTTGCTGTTGATCTGGGGAGCGCACCTAGTTCGTTAGCTGAGAGATTGCGCAGAGTGCTCTGCTTAGCAGTTGATTTTTCGCCGGTGCGAATCGTGCGCAGGGCAGTCTCAAGGAGAATTTCATCAGGCTTTTCGAACTCACCAATGATTCGTGGTGGACGCGCTTTGCTTTGCGCTCGCGCGATTCTGGGACCACTCAGCAAAATACCCTGCGAATCTTCAGCAGCCGGTAAGTAATTAGCGGCACGCAAAATATTAATGACGTCAGATGCATCATGAGAGGAAATTAAAACTTCTGGAGCAATCCTTCGCAGACCTAACGCGTCAACCTTCTTATCTTTCATTATTTGAGTGATAAGGGCGTTATCTTCACAACGAATAAATGACGATGTATTACCGACTCGAAGCTTTCCGTGTTTCTTGGAAATATCTCCAATCATGTACTCAAGAGGTTGAGGCACGGGTGTTTTTGAGCTCTTCTTCAAAAATCTCAGAATCTCTTCACCTGTGCGGCCATAGTCGAGTCCACGTCGAAGTGAATTTTCGGTGAAACGGAAAACGGTGGCAGCCCCCCGTGATTCAATATCTGCAATCAGATCTAGCTCTTGCGCTACCTCATGTTCGAGTGGCCCAGGAGCAATCGCTGTGTTGTCAGATTGAATAAGTATGTGATCAACTGGCTTTGGTAAGTCAGAATCTACTTGATCGAGGTCAGCACCGGTAAGGAGTGCCATTCCGTATGAAGATAGGGAACCTTGTCCTGTAAGGCCTAGCCACTCTGCTTCTCGGGCAACCCACTCAATATATTCAGCTGGGATTCCACCTGTACGTCGATAAGGTCTTTGCCACTGTGCATGAGCAATGAGAGATTGAAGATCAGGAGTTATTTCTTGATTCTCTTGCAGGATGTCGAGTACCAGAGTTCTAATAGATGCGGCGCTACTTCTATCTAGCTCTGGGCCCATTGGAGTAACGCTCTTACTGCCATCGCGATTTACCAAACCACTCAAACGAGAAGTGATTAACCATGGTGAAACGAGCATTTCCCACTTTCGGGAGGCCGAATAACTGAGCCAGAGATCGAATTGATGGGTTGGCAATATGCGATCATCGGGATCAATCGTAAGCAAGCCGGCAAGGTAATTTACCTCAATTACAAATGCGGTGCACTCTTCACTGAGACCAAGGTGCAATGCAAGATCACGCAAATCGCGAACTCCTACACCACCTGCCTTGAGTGCAGTTGGAGGTTGTAACGCCCAGAAGTTAAGTACCTCTTCGCTCCAACGTAAGAACGTTGTGATATTTGAAATTGCTGTTGCTTGAATTGCCTTAGCTTTAACTTCTTTTCCAGTTATTTCTGGAGGTGTAATCTCTAGCTCTTTATGAATTTTCTTTCCACGTAGTGCGATAGCAACTTCGCGATGGAGCACAACGCTCTGCTGACTTACGGGCGAGATAAAACCTCGTTCGAGTAACCAAGCGAGACCAGGATTTGGTTTCCTTACATCTGCGACCGATCCACGAGGTGGACCCCAGACCATTGCATCAAGTACCTTCTTCGATGCATCTGGTGCTTCTGCAAGCTCCTTAAGATTCAATTTTTTCTGCGAGATTGGACCAAGGCCTGCAATTTCGGTTCCTAAAACTTCGCGGAGATTTCCGGGAAGACGGAATCCATCTCCTCCTTCATAAACCAATGCGCGTTCAATGAGTGCTGGTAATGCAAATTTTGCACTTTTATCAGTAACTGCCAGAAGTTCTTTCTCAGTGAACGGTTCATTCAGAACAGCAGCAGCTTCTAAAAGTTGTAGCTGCCATTTATTAAGTGAGTCAACTGCTCTAACCAAACTTGGAATCGAAGATGCGCGCAGCGCCAAGTTGGCGATATCTGCTGGAACCGGCGAGATAAGTTCGGGGCGCGTCTGAAAGAGAGCGGTCAGCGATAAATCATCGAGTGAACGCAGGTATTCGGCAAATGATCGAATTTCCATAACCTGCCAACATTAGCGGGGTTGAGCACCCTTGGTCGAATTTGCTTATCTGCGCTTGCGTGGCATCAGCCAGGCCATCATTGCCGCCAACCTGCTGACCGCTGGTCCCAAAATTTGATTAAGCACACGGACGCGACGGAAGTCATGGATCGGCCATCCCTCGGCAAGAGCTTTAATTCTAAGAATTGCATCAGGATTAATTGCAGAAGGATTTCCTACCGCATTCAATAAAGGGAGATCGTTGTGGCTATCTGAGTATGAAAAACACTCTGGCAAGTAATACCCGCGCTCATGTGCAAGAGTTGTAATTGCGGCAGCTTTCTCACCGCCATGCAGGATTTTTCCATCAAGTTCTCCAGTATAGATTCCATCCCGCACAATTACTTTGCTCCCGAGCGCTCCGGTAAATCCAAGACGTTGCGCGATGATATTTGCCATATCTTGTGGAGCAGCTGTTACGAGCCAAACATCTTCACCTTTATTGAGATGCTCATGTGCGATTTTGTAAGTTCCTTGCCAAAGTTTTGGTGAAACATACTCATCATAGATTTCTTCACCAAGTTTGAGAATGTCCTCTACTTTATGGCCGCCAACAAAATCCGTTGCAGCTTTTTGATAACGTTCAATGACGTCTTGCTTCTCAACACCTGTCATTCGGAAGCGGAGATTAGCTACAACAAATCGTGAAATATCTGCCTTGGTAAAGAAGCCCCGTTGATACATGCCGCGCCCGAGAAAATAGAGAGTTGATCCCCGAACCAGGGTGTTATCAACATCAAAGAAGGCTGCACGGTTGGGGATGAGCGCCATGTCACAACCTTAGTCATTGGCAGGTCAATTCTCGCCTTATGGTTGTTACATTCTCGCTTTATGATTGCCCCATGAGTTCAACAGTCCATGTACTGCGCCACGGCGAAGTCGAAAACCCGCAGAAGATTCTTTATGGCCGTCAACCAGGATGGCGATTATCTCAACGCGGGCAAGAGATGGCAGAGGCTTTAGGAGATTGGTCAAAATCAATTAATCTTGGCGCCCTTCATGTCTCGCCTCTGCAACGAGCACAAGAGACTGCAGCACCAATTGCAAAGGCACATTCCATCGAAATACATACCGATGAGAGATTAATTGAAGCCGCTAATATTTTTGAGGGAAAGCCATTTGGAATCGGTGACGGGGTTCTGCGCCATCCATCTGCGTGGAGGCATCTCTACAATCCCTGGAAACCTTCGTGGGGTGAACCTTACGAAGAACAGATCAACCGAATGCTAGCCGCGGTTTTTGCAGCAAAGAATGCTGCTGGTGATAAAGATGCAATTGTTGTCTCGCACCAACTGCCGATTTGGATTTTGCGAAGCGCAATTGAAAATCGTCGCCTCATACACGATCCACGTAAACGCGAATGCACATTAGCTTCGGTGACAAGTGTGCATTTTGATGATGAAGGATTGATTTCAGGCACTTCTTACTCTGAGCCCGCACGACATCTCTTACCTAAGAAATAAATCTTTTAATCATGCGCCGCTTCTTCCCTGTGTTCTCAGCACTAGTGATTTCTCTGACAACCTTGACTGCTTGTGGCGGTGGGGGATCGACTAACGCAGCTGAAAACTTTGTGGCGGGCGATGGCGCGACAACATATGTAGCACCTTCTGATCGAATTGCTGCGCCAAAACTTGGCGGAATGACGCTACTCGGAACCTCATATCAATTGCCCAGTAATGAGATAGCTGTCGTCAATGTTTGGGCCTCATGGTGTTCTCCATGTCGCGCTGAAGAACCAACTTTGGCAGCGTTAACGCAAATCTATCCAGAGGTAAACTTCGTAGGAATCTTGACTCGTGATAATTTAGTTAACGCAGAAGCCTTTATACGTAAGCGCAATTCCCCTTACCCAACACTAATTGATGACTCAGTTTTGATTGGATTTAGTAAGTCACTTCCCGCAAATGCAATTCCGACGACTGTTGTGATTGATAAAAAAGGAATGGTTGCAGGAAGAATCTCTGGAATTGTCACGATAGCTTCTCTCTCAGAGCTCTTAGATAAGGTGAAGAGCGAATGAGAGATTTTGTTGTAGAACAACTCTTTAGCGGCACTCTTATCGTCGCGATACCAGTCGCACTTATTGTTGGTCTCCTCTCATTTCTTTCGCCATGTGTGCTTCCGTTAGTTCCTGGCTACATTGCATATGCAACCGGCTTCTCTGCCTCTAAAGGGCGGGTTCTTTTAGGCTCGACTCTCTTTGTATTGGGCTTTACTTTTGTCTTCACTTCATTTGGATTGGCCTTTGGCGGGCTCGGTAGTCAAATACTTGGCAAAGAAGAGATCCTTACAAGAATCCTAGGTTTCTTAACGATTTTGATGGGCGCTCTCTTTCTAGGTTTATTTCCTTTCGCACCAACGATTAGGCCAAAGATTTCAACAACGGGAGGAATAGCTGGTGCACCTCTTCTTGGATTTCTCTTCGGTTTAAGTTGGACGCCATGTATTGGACCTGGATTAGCAACCGTGCAGACTTTGGCATTTACTGAATCAAGTGCAACGCGTGGGGCGCTTCTATCTGTGGCTTACAGCTTGGGCCTTGGTGTTCCTTTCATTCTTTCGGGTCTCTATCTCGACAAGAGCAAACGACTACGTTCTTATCTCATGCGCCAAGGTTCAGTAATCAGCAAAGCTGGAGGAGTACTTCTCATTATTATTGGCCTTATGCAGTTGACTGGCATTTGGGGAGATCTAATGATTTCACTGCGCTCCCTTATCTCTGACTTTGTGCCGGTGATCTGATGACACAGACCGAGCTTCCAGAACTAGGTTTTCTATCTCTTCTGCGCTACATCTGGCGCCAGCTCACAAGTATGCGTACCGCCTTGATTCTCTTAATGATGATGGGAATAGCTGCCATTCCGGGCTCTCTTATTCCGCAGCGAATATCCAACCCCATTGCAGTCCGTGATTTCTTTGCAGCTCACCCAACAAGAGCGCAATGGTATGACCGCTTTTCGCTCTTTGATGTTTATGGCTCTTCGTGGTTTAGCGCCATCTATATCTTGCTCTTCATCTCGCTTATTGGCTGCGTATTACCCCGTACAGTCGAACATTTTCGAGCAATGCGAGCAGAGCCTCCTGCAACGCCGCGAAATCTCAATCGTTTAGAACAACACCAGATATTTGAAGGAAACGGCACCGAACTTGCTGAAGCGACCAGATGGTTTAAGAAGAAGCGCTTTCGCATTCGTCAAGGTATGCAAGATATCTCTGCTGAAAAAGGATATTTACGCGAGACTGGAAACTTATTTTTCCATCTCTCGCTGATTTTGATTTTAATCGGTGTTGGCTTTGGCTCACTTTTTGGCATGCGTGGAGAAGCAATCGTCAATGTTGGCGAAAGATTTATCAACGTTCCGACCAGTTATGATTCACTCGCTCTTGGCAAGCTCACGAATGATTTGAATGCATCTCCATTTGTTATCGAAGTCAATGATTTTGTGGCTACTTATAATCCGAAAACCAATGCAGCAACAGATTATTCAATGAACGTTACAACCACTGATGAAGATCAAGTAAGAGAGCAGTTAGTTAAAGTCAATAAACCACTTACCTTTGGAGATACCCGCGTCTATCTCCAGGCAAATGGTTATGCGCCCATTGTCACCGTCAGGGATTCAACGGGTTCGGTTGTCTTTCAAGGTCCGGTGACTTTCTTACCGCAAGATGGAAATCTTCGTTCGATTGGATCCATCAAAGTTCCTGATGCCAATCCGCAGGTGGGATTTGTAGCATCTCTTCTTCCTACCTATCAGCGCAGTGAAAGCGATGGTGGTATTTCGGTCTACCCCGAGCTACTTCGCCCCAAAATGCTCTTCTCAGTGTGGAGCGGTGATTTAGGACTTGATTCAGGTGTTCCACAATCGGTCTACCGTATTGATACAACAGAGATGACGAATCTTGGACTTGGTTCACTTTCGGTCGGAGAGACTTTCCAATATCCAGGTGGCACTATTACGTTAGAGAAGATTATTCCATGGGTAAATTTGCAGATTGTCGATGATCCCGGCAAAAGTTATGCGCTCTTTGGTGGAATTGCAGCCATCCTCGGACTTATTTTTTCACTCTACGGCCGTAGAAGACGCATCTGGGTCCGCATAAATGGAACTCAAGTTGAAGTTGCAGCGCTATCAAAGAACAATGCACCTGGATTAGAGAAAGAAATCGCAGAACTCGTGGCTCATCTGAAAGGGAACGCTTAATGGATAAATCATGGGCTTATATATCTAACTATTCGATTTATGTAGCGATGGCGATTTTCGCACTTTCTTTTCTGGCCCATGCCTTTGAGACAGCGTTTGCAGTCCGTGCTCCCAAGAATGCGGATACAACCGAAGGAACTCTCCTTACAAAAACCTTGGATTACGGCAGAACTGAAAAAGCTGCGCGCGTTGCAACAGTCCTTATGGTGTTGGCGACAGTTGCGCTTGCCTTTGGAGTTATTGCACGTGGCTTGTCGAATGGCCATGTTCCTTGGGGAAACATGTACGAGTTTTCAATAACAGGAGCACTTACTTTTGTAGCGGCTTACCTAGTAGCTCTTCGAAAATATGATCTCCGCTGGCTCGGTTTATTCATCTCTTTCTCTGTACTGCTAACTCTCGGTACAGCAATTACTTTGCTCTATCGCGATAGCGCACCACTTGTGCCAGCGCTTAAATCGACCTGGCTTGTTATTCACGTTGTTGCCGCAATTATTTCTGGTGGAATCTTTTTACTGGCAAATGTTGTAGCTGGCGCATATCTCTATCTAGAAAACGCTGAATCAAAAGGTGGGCGACCAGGGTGGGCATTTCGTGTTCCTACACTTGATGTGTTGGATCAACTTTCATATCGACTTGTTGCATTTGTCTTTCCGCTTTGGACATTCTCAGTTATTGCCGGCGCAATCTGGGCGGAGGCAGCCTGGGGCCGTTATTGGGGTTGGGATCCAAAAGAGACCTGGGCATTTATTACTTGGGTTGCATATGCGGCTTACCTACATGCTCGCGTAACAGTTGGTTGGCGTGGCAAGAGAGCTGCCTGGCTCTGTATCTTTGCTGGCTCTACCTTCTTATTTAATTACGTTTACATCAATATTTGGGGAACAGGCAAACATACTTACTCCGGACTTTAAGAGTTTAAAGTTTATTTAAGAAATCTGGATCATCATCTGGTGGCAAGATGCGCGGCTTCTTCGGTTTTTTGTTGAGGCTTGACCTTTGAAATTTTCCGTTGCGTCCAGCAAAAAGGTAAAAAACAGATCCGAAAATTCCGAGGAAGAAGATAATTAAAAGCCAGGCCCACTTTGGCAACTTCTTAATTGCGGCTTCATCGCGCATTGCACAATCAATAAAGGCAAAGAGGGAGACCGCTGCTGAGAGAAGCGCTAGATATTTAGCCATGGCTCAATTCTAGTGCGATTGCCAACAGTAAGGAGTACTGAAGCTGAAGCTGCCCAGTCTTCCCTAAGAGCGGGATTAAATCTCTACCGCTAGCACCGCCAAGCACCCCGCGCACCACAATGGCAGCAAAAGGAGCAGCTAAGAATGTCAGGAAAATCCAACGACTTCCCAGCGCAAGCGGAGTAATGAAAGCTAGAACGGTAAGGAATAGAAAGCCAAGTCGAGCGACTTTATCTCCGACGCGAACAGCTAGAGTTTTCTTACCGGCGAGAGCATCGAGGGCACGATCGCGAATATTGTTAATAACTAAAATCGAACACGATAGCGAACCCATTGGAACCGCGACAAGGAATGAATTCAGCGTCAACTCCTCTACTTGAACGTAGTAAGAGCCCATTGTGGCAACCAGCCCGAAGAAAATGAAAACAAAGATTTCCCCAAGACCTAGATAGCCATAAGGATTCTTACCTCCGGTATATCCCCAAGCAGCAGCTATAGCCGCCGCTCCAACTGCTATCAGCCACCACGAAGTCATCACGGCAAGAAGTAGACCTGCTACTGCAGCAACGCCAAATGAAATGAAAGCTGCATTTCTTACCGACCGCGCTGATGTGAGACCAGATGCGGTTATTCGAAGAGGACCAACTCGATTGTCATCGGTGCCGCGAATTCCATCAGAGTAATCATTTGCATAGTTAACGCCGATTTGCAGTGCCAGGCTTACTGTTAGAGCGAGAAGTGCAGGGATAACCTTTGAATCACTTCCAGCAAGTGCGGTTGCAACCAAGACAGGAGCGATAGCTGCAGGAAGTGTGCGCGGGCGGGCTCCAGCAATCCAAATGTTCATGAGATTAATCTACCCATCAAACTCTGCAGCACACTGCGATCTACCTTACCGATACCGAGGAGTGGTAAATCTTCTAGATAGAGGAAATGCTTGACTTTGGCTTCCTCTCCAATTGCGAGAGTAAGGGACTCTTGAATTTCTCTTTCGATACCAGCATGGAGGGATGAGTCTGCGCTAACTATTGCACAGCAAAGTGCCTGCCCCCATTGCGCTTCAGGAACGGTAACAATTGCAAATTCAAGAGCTGGAAATTTTTCTGAGATTATTGTTTCAACTGAAGAGAGCGAGATGTTCTCGCCCCCACTTATAAATATGTCATCATTTCTTCCATCAATAACAATCTTCTCAGCTTCAAAATGCGCAAGATCCGATGTCGTATACCACCCGTTTTCATCTACTAGCGGCTCGGCAATATTGAGATACGAATGCGCTAAGACCGCGCCCTTAATTCTAAGCAAATTATCTTCATTCACTGTGATCTCAACGCCTTCAAGAGGTTTACCGTCATAAATACATCCACCAGTGGTCTCCGTCGAACCATAAGTTTCTACGATGTTGATTCCATCATTAACGGCTCGATTGCGCTGCTCTCTTGAGAGTCTTGCACCGCCTACTAGTACAGCCCGACATCCACGCAAATGTTCTAGTAATTCTGCATCTCCGTTGAGGGCTCTAAATAATTGAGTGGGAACAATTGCAGAGAAATCAGCGCTAGTGTATTTGGTCTCGGTATCAGTTCGAATATTTCTAAAGTCCAATGGGATTGTTCCGAGCTCAAGAGAGCGGATGAGTACATTTATTCCGGCAATGTGATTGAGTGGCAGAAGCAGCGACCACCGGTCACCAATCTTTGCGTCAAGATAGTTATTTGAAGCTTTCGCTGATGCCAGGAGAGATGAAGCAGTAAGCCCCACCTCTTTAATTTTTCCTGAACTACCGGTCGTTTTCACCACCAGGGATATTCGCGCAAGTACAGAATCGGTACTAACCGAGGCGAGTGCGAAAGCAGGGCCATCGGATGACAAGGCTTTTGCCAGGCGCGCCATTAATTCGCTTAGCGACCATGCGGGATCAACTAGGCGAACCTCTCTTTGATGTGAACTTTGCTCCATTGCCCGCGTAGGCTATCGCCCGTAGTCGAAAATGGAGGAATCGTGAGCAAGCCTATTAAGCGTGATTTTGGCGACCGAAGCATCCCTGCTTGGGTCTCAAAGGGATCTGCCTTTACCGATATCAAATACGAGGTAGCCGATGGAATGGCGAAGATAACAATAAATCGCCCAGAGGTGCGCAACGCTTTTCGACCACAGACAATTATTGAACTTAAAGATGCCTTTGATTTAGCGCGCGATGATTCAGAGGTTGGCGTGATTATCTTAACCGGTGAAGGTAATGAAGCTTTCTGCTCTGGTGGAGATATTAGTGTGCGCGGCGATGATGGATATCTCGGCGATGATTCATTAGCAAAAAAGGGATTAGGTCGACTCAATGTTTTGGATCTTCAAGTACAGATTCGACGCACACCAAAACCTGTCGTTGCAATGATTGCCGGATGGGCAATTGGTGGGGGACATGTATTACATGTCGTATGCGATCTTTCTATCGCTGCTGATAATGCCAAGTTTGGCCAGACCGGACCGATGGTTGGATCATTCGATGGTGGATATGGTTCTGGATTGTTAGCCCGCAACGTTGGACAAAAAAAGGCGCGAGAAATCTGGTTTATGACGCGGCAATACGATGCACAAGAAGCACTTGATATGGGATTAGTAAACACCGTTGTTCCATTGGCAGAACTTGAAGCCGAGACTGTTTCTTGGTGCCGTGAAATGTTGCAAAACTCACCGATGGCGCTACGCCTTCTGAAGGCAAGCATGAATGCAGCTGACGATGGATTAGCTGGAATCCAGCAGCTTGCTGGAGATGCAACTCTGCTCTTTTACTTAAGCGAAGAAGGTCAAGAAGGTCGAGATGCTTATAAAGAGAAGCGCAAGCCAGATTTTGGAAAATTCCCAAAGCGTCCGTAATTGTGTCTAATCAAGTAATTATTAATGAGTTAGTCTCATCAATGCGTGTAATTGCGCTACCGATGAAGACTGAATTTCGCGGAATCACAGTGCGCGAAGTTGCTCTTTTTAAAGGCGATCAAGGTTGGGCTGAGTTCTCACCATTTCTTGAATATGACGATAACGAATCTGCGCGCTGGCTTGCCGCGGCCATTGAAGCTGCAACAACTCCTCGCCCAAAACGATTTAGAAGCGATATCCCAGTCAATGGCACAATTCCAGCCACTAACGATAAGAAGACCATTGATGAACTTGTGGCAACTTATGCGGGAGTTAAAACCTTCAAAGTAAAGGTTGGCGAGAACCTCAGCGAAGATATTGCGCGCCTAACAAGAATTCGTTCGCTTGGTCGCAAAATCAATATTCGTATTGATGTAAATGGATTATGGAGCGTGGACGAGGCGCTAACCAACCTCTATGCGTTCTACGAAGAAGTAGGTCCGTTTGAGTATGTTGAACAACCTTGTGCAACTCTCGACGAGCTCCGAGAACTCAAAAGTAAAATTCGAATCCCTTTAAAGATTGTAGTAGATGAGATTATTCGCAAAGCCGAAGATCCTTTCTCAATCAATCTTGAAGGCGCTGCCGATATCCTGATGCTTAAAGTTCAACCACTTGGTGGAATCACTCGTTCGCTGGAAATCGCAAATCATCACAATCTGCCTGTAGTTGTTTCTAGTGCGCTAGAGAGCGCAGTTGGCATTAGATATGGCCTAGAACTCGCTGCTTCAATTGAGACCCTTTCTTTTGATTGTGGACTCGCTACCGGCGCGCTCTTTACTCGTGATCTTGCCCAAAACTCAATCGATAATGGAGCAATCTCCTTATCCGCCTTTAGCGACTCTGATTACTATTTTGATGGTTTTGATGTGGCACCAGAACGCTATGAATGGTGGCAGAATCGCGTCATGCGATGTGCGGAGTTGTTAAATTGAATACATCTACCACTCTCGCCCGAACTATCGTTCGGCAAATTTTAGAGGCGGGTATCACTGATGTCGTGATTTCACCTGGTTCGCGCAACGCCCCACTTTCTTTAGCATTTTTTCAAGCAGCAGAGAGAAATCTGATTACATTACATACGCGTATTGATGAAAGAACTGCAGCGTTCTTTGCTTTAGGGGTTGCAAAGGCGAGTAAAAGACCGGTACCTATTATCTGTACGAGTGGAACCGCAGTAGCTAACTACCATCCTGCAATCCTCGAGGCTTCTCATTCAAATCAGCCTTTGCTGGTAATAACTGCAGATCGCCCAGCGAATTTGCGACGCACTGGCTCAAATCAGACAACTGAGCAGGCTCGAATCTTCGGCAAAGCTGTTCGCTATTTCGCGGATATTTCTGGAGCTGCCTATCCCATGGAGCTTCCATTTAATTCGCTACGAACCGGTCCAGTGCATCTCAATATCCAATTTGCAGAACCCTTATCTCCTGATGATGATAGTGATTGGTTATCTGCAGTTAAGAAGCGAGAGCCACCGCAATTGAGCGAGAAAAGTGCTGGAACTTTCTATACCAAATCAACGAGAGGTGCTCTCGTTATTGGCCATGATCGGGCAGGGTTTTCAGTCAATGAAGTGAATGACTTTGCTGCAAAATTAGGATGGCCAGTTATTGCTGAAGATCCACTCTCTTTCCCTGGGGCGATTCCTCATGCGAGTATCTTTCTCACTTCACAATCAATCACCGATGAGTTGGCACCAGATACCGTGGTTGTTATTGGAAGAACAACGCTTTCACGCCCCATTAATCGAATTATCTCGATGGCTCGTAAATCTGTCGTTATCGATCCACGTATTCTCACCGTTGATTCAGATAGAAGCGCCAATCAGAAATTTACCAGTATGCCTATCTGTGAATCTCCCTCTGTCGATACTGAGTATTTTGCACGATGGGAAAAATATGGTGAGCGAACTGCAAAAATGATTGCAGATTTAAAAGTTTGGTCAGAACAGTTGATTGCTCGAGAAATTGCCAAAAATCTTCCAGCTAGTGCAACCCTCTTTATCTCTTCTTCTAGGCCAATCCGAGATATAGAAGGTTTTGCGAATCCACGCACGGGCGTAGAAACTTTTGCCAATCGTGGACTTGCCGGAATTGACGGAAACATCTCGACAGCACTTGGCATCGCCTCACAACGTTCAAATACCTATGCAGTGTTGGGCGACCTTTCCTTTTTGCACGATCTCACTGGCTTGATTCATGGCGAAAAAATCAACCTAAAGATTTTTGTAGTAGATAACAACGGCGGTGGCATTTTCTCAACGCTTAGCCACCGTGGTGTTGCAGGTTTTGAAGAAGTTTTTGGCACCCCACATCACCTTGATTTAGTGAAGATTGCCGCAGCTTTTGGGCTCGAAACATGTCGCATAACTAAGCAGAGCGAACTTCAGGCTGAGCTGGCAAAGCCAGTAAACGGAATCTCTCTAGCCGTAATTGAAGTTCCGACCCGAGAAAGTAATGCAGAGAATCTAGCGGTAATCTTTAAATCGATTGATTCAATTTAGCGCTGATTGCATAGCTGCAAATTTGGCTAGGCTCTCAGCAACTTCAACATCAGGATCCGAACCAGAAACAATTCCACATCCAGCAAAAATGCGAATCTGGTTCTTATCTATTTGACCTGATCGCAGAGCGATTCCTAATTCTCCATCGCCGCGCGCATCAACCCAACCAACAGGCCCCGCATAACGACCACGGTTCATCCCCTCAATTTCGTCGATCACATCAAAAGCTTTATTGCGGGGTGTACCGCAGACAGCGGCCGACGGATGAAGACTCTTAAGTAATGAGAATACGTCAATATCTTTCTTACTTTCAATGAGAGCACCGGTGACATCAGTAGCTAGGTGCATCACATTTGCTAAGTGCAAAACAAATGGTGCATCCGGAACGTTAGTCGATGAACAGAATGGCTCAAGAGCATCTGCCACCGAACGTACTGCAAATTCATGTTCTTCTAGATCTTTTGAAGAGCGAGCAAGAGAACCGGCAAGTGCCAAATCTTTTGAATCATCACCTGTCTTTGGAATCGTGCCTGCAAGAACGCGCGATGTAACCATTCCGCGAGAGAGCCGCAAGAGTAACTCTGGGGTAGCGCCAATAAGGCCAGCAACAGAGAAGACCCATGTTGCTGGATAGTTCTCTGCTAATGAACGAAGGATTGGGCGAGCATCGATATCTGTATGAGCAGTTGCAATTAAGTCGCGTGCAAGGACTACTTTTTCGACAGAACCGCTCTCAATTTTTTCGATCGCTTGACCAACACGTTTCTTCCACTCTGCTTCAGATAACGTTCCCGCGCTCCACAAAAATTCCTGTGAAGTAAGTGCTAACGGTGCTTCAGCGAGAGTTGGCTGCGGCCCAGCACCTATCCAAGTAATCCACGATTTATCACCCTTTTTACCGACAATAACTTTAGGAATGAAAGCAAATGACTCTTCATTACGATCGAAGCTAAAAGAGGTAAAGAGAACTGGTCCTGTTCCGCTGCCGTGTACCGAGTCCGCGATTGAAAAAGTCTCTAGGTGTTTATGCCACCAGGTGCGAACTTCTTCAAAACGATTTTTTCCAGAGACTCTGATTGATGCGTATTCACCCCATCCCACAAGACCTTCGCTACCACGCACCCAAGAAAACTGATCTTCATCGGGCAATAAATCGAGCAGCGGCAGGTGAGAACCAATGCGATTGGTCGTAACAGGTATCAAAGCCATATTTATTTGTTAATCGTGTGAGCGATCTTTCGCCAAATGAGTGGAAGAGATGTGGCAACAATTGCAATCTTTAATGCTTCACCGAAGATAAATGGAGTTAATCCAGCTGAGATTGTTGCAGACCAAGATAGATCGAGTGAATAGTTCAACCAGAGAAGTCCAAAGGTGAAAATAACTGCATCTCCTAGGATTAGCGCAGGAAATGATGTCTTAAACTTCTGATCTGCGCGACGTTCTGCAAGAAATCCTAAAAGAAAAGCTGCAACTAACATTCCAACAAGATATCCACCAGTTGCACTTAATAAACGTTCGATGCCGTGGTTTGGCGATGTCGCAGAGGGAGCAAAGAGGGGCGCTCCTGCAATTGCGGCAAGAAGATAAGTAGCAAATGTCGCGAGCGCTAAACGCGCCCCATATGTTGTTCCGACGAGCAAGACTGCAAGAGTTTGGCCAGTAACGGGAACCGGTGAACCAGGAACAGGGATCGCAATTTGAGCCATTGCGCCAATAAATGCGGTGCCACCAAGGATGAAGAGGGCATGAGTAATCACTGTGCTCTTTGGGAGAAAGGCAGCTCTCAGCGTTGCAGTAGATATAGAGGTAGACATTTGGGCACCTCACTCCTTAGCTCTAATTAGATTCTGGTTATAAGTTGTGGTCGGAGCCTACTCTCAGAGAGAATATGCGCATGTCATCAGAGAGCAGTTCAAAGCCGGGCAAGCGCGGATTTAGGGCGAAGCTTGATAAAAATCCGGCAGAAGTTGCTGCGATGTTCGATGGAGTTGCCCGTCGCTATGACATGGTCAACGACCTTTTGAGCCTGGGTCAGACCAAACGCTGGCGCAAACGAGTCACTGCCGCTATCGCTCCCCGCCCTGGCATGGAGATTCTCGATATGGCGGCTGGTCCCGGAGCCAGCTCTGATCCTCTGGCAAAAGCAGGCGCAACAGTGATTTCAGCAGATTTCTCCCATGGGATGCTTGATGCCGGTCGAAAGCAGCGCCCATACCTTAATTTCCAATGGGCCGATGCCCTCGATCTGCCTTTTGAGGATAACTCCTTTGATCTCTACACAATCTCCTTTGGTCTGCGAAATACCCATAACACCGCGAAGGCGCTCACGGAGGCGCTGCGCGTAGTCCGCCCAGGCGGTCGCCTCGTTGTTGTTGAATTCTCAGCCCCAACTTTTGGTCCATTTCGCACCATTTATACCAATTACCTCATGAGCGCCCTACCCTGGGTAGCTCGAAAGAGCTCATCAAACCCAGATGCCTATATCTATCTCGCAGAATCGATCAAGGCCTGGCCCGATCAAGCGGCGCTCGCTGAAATCATAGAGGCTTCCGGATGGAGCGATGTTGAGGTCACAAATCTGACGGGCGGAATAGTCGCTATCCACAGCGCAACAAAGAGCTAGCACTCTGCATAGGTGACGTGCCTTACAGTGTTCCGATTTTGCCTACTGGGGTTAACGCCTAGACTTACGCACCGTGAGCGCTAATCCATATCTGCCAATAATTATTCTCTTTGCTATTGGCTTTGGCTTTGCCGCCTTCTCTGTCGGAATCGCAGCCGTTACCGGACCAAAGCGATATAACCGCGCGAAGCAAGAGGCCTATGAATGCGGAATCGAACCATCACCGCAAGCCCTCGAAGGTGGACGTTTTCCAGTTAAGTACTTTCTTACCGCAATGCTCTTCATTGTCTTTGATATTGAAATCGTCTTCCTTTATCCATGGGCTGTCGCCTTTGATCAACTCGGTTTATTTGGATTGGTTGAAATGGGAATTTTTATTGCAACGGTCTTCGTTGCCTTTGCTTACGTCTGGCGACGTGGCGGATTGGAATGGGATTAATTCGTGGGCATAGAAGATAAATTACCGAGCGGCGTTCTACTTTCTACAGTCGAAGGCCTTGCTGGTTATATGCGCAAGAGTTCACTCTGGCCCGCAACATTTGGACTCGCATGTTGCGCGATTGAGATGATGGCACTTGGTTCAGCGCCGAAGCATGATATTTCTCGTTTTGGAATGGAACGCTTTAGCGCATCACCACGTCAGGCAGATCTCATGATTGTTGCTGGTCGAGTTTCACAGAAGATGGCGCCAGTTCTTCGACAGATCTACGATCAAATGACAGCACCTAAATGGGTTATCGCAATGGGCGCATGTTCATCATCTGGTGGAATGTTTAATAACTACGCAATCGTTCAGGGCGTTGATCACGTTGTCCCTGTAGATATTTATCTTCCAGGATGTCCACCACGTCCAGAACAACTTATGGATGCAATTATCAAGCTCCACCAACAGATTTCAGATACAAAACTTGGTCCAAACCGCGAAGCAATTATTAGAGAAGTCGAACTTGCTGCCATGAATGCAAAGCCAACTATTCAACTAGGAAACCTTCCTCATGAAGGGTTGCGCGCCTAATGTCTGAACAACAAGGAATGTTCGGCGCCGCAGGTACTGGAGATACATCTGGCTACGGTGGCTTAGTCCATGCCTCAGTAAATCCTGGGTCAACAGAACGTCCATATGGTGGCTACTTTGACCAACTTGCTGATGATCTTGAGCGCGCATACCCAGATTTTTCTGATGCAATCACCAAGGTCGTTGTTGATCGTGGTGAACTCACTTTGCATATCAAGAAAGAACGTCTCGTAGAAGTCGCACAAATTCTTCGCGATAAGTTGCTCTTCGAACAGTGCATGGGTGTCTCTGGTGTTCACTATCCAGATCGCAAGGGCGCTGAACTCGTAGCCGTCTACCCGCTCCTTTCAATGACAAAGAACCAACGCATTCGCCTTGAAGTTGCAACATCTGAACTCGATGCACACATCCCATCACTCGTTGAAGTATGGGGCGGAAACAATTGGCACGAACGTGAAACTTTTGACATGTTCGGCATCGTCTTTGATGGTCATCCTGGACTTACTCGAATTTTGATGCCCGATGATTGGGATGGTCATCCGCAAAGAAAAGATTATCCACTCGGTGGAATCGCAGTTGAATACAAAGGTGCAACAACACCTGCTCCATCAAATCGGAGGTCATACAAGTGAGCGAGAAGAGCACTACCTTCGATCCATATGCATCTTCACGTGAGACCACTGAAGGCACTGTCTATTCGGTAACCGGTGGCGACTGGGATTCACTCGTCTCAGAAATCGGTGAGGCGAAAGAAGAGCGCATCATCGTGAATATGGGTCCACAACATCCATCAACGCACGGTGTACTTCGCTTAGTTCTAGAGCTCGAAGGTGAGACTGTTACTGAAGTTCGCCCCGGAATCGGATACCTACACACCGGTATTGAAAAAAATATGGAGTACCGCAGCTGGACACAAGGGACAACATTTGCAACACGTATGGATTATTTAGCACCAGTCTTTAATGAGACCGCTTACTGCCTTGCAGTAGAAAAATTGTTGGGAATTACAGACCAGGTTCCTGAGCGCGCATCAATAATTCGCGTACTCATGATGGAGCTCAATCGCATCTCATCTCATATGGTCGCGCTCGGTACTGGTGCCCTCGAACTTGGTGCAATGGGTCCAATGTTCTTTGCCTTCCGCGAACGCGAACTTGTTCTCGATACTTTCGAAGCGATTACAGGTCTTCGTATGAATATGGCATATGTGCGCCCTGGTGGTGTGGCTCAAGATTTGCCTGAGGGAATGACAGTTCGCCTTCGTGAACTCGTCACAACTCTTCGTAAGAACTTTAAAGATAATGAACGTCTCTTGGTTGGTAACACAATCTGGATGAAGCGCACCGAAGGAATCGGATATCTCGATCTCGCAGGTTGCACAACACTTGGAATCACAGGCCCGGTTCTGCGTTCAACAGGATTACCTTGGGACCTTCGTAAGATGCAACCGTATTGCGGTTATGAGAATTATGAATTTGATGTAATCACTGCAGATACTTGTGATGTTTACGGTCGATTCTTAATACGCATGGCAGAGCTCGAGCAATCTCTTCGCATCATCGAACAAGCAATTACAAAGCTTGATGCAACACATGGCCAGCCAGTTATGGTGGCAGATAAGAAAATTGCTTGGCCGGCACAGTTAGCACTTGGGGCAGATGGACTCGGAAATTCTCTAGATCACATCCGCGAAATCATGGGCACATCTATGGAATCACTTATTCACCACTTCAAACTTGTTACCGAGGGCTTCCGAGTCCCTGCAGGTCAGGTCTATGCAGCGGTTGAATCACCACGCGGAGAACTTGCTGCTCACATCGTCTCTGATGGAGGCACTCGCCCCTACCGCGCACATTTCCGTGAACCTTCCTTTAACAATCTTCAATCAACATCCGCGATGAGCGAAGGTGGAATGGTTGCCGACATCATCGGAGCCGTTGCATCAATCGATCCTGTTATGGGAGGAGTTGACCGATAATGACAACTACAAACCAGAATCTCAACATTGATGTAATGAATTCTATTGTGGCTCGATATCCACGTAAACGTTCTGCAATCATGCCGCTACTTCACTACGTGCAAGCAATCTCTGGATATGTCACCAATGATGGGATTGAAAAAATCTCAGAGATTCTAGAGATTGAAACTGCTGAGGTCTCAGCAGTCGCAACTTTCTATACCCAGTACAAGCGCAAGCCAGTGGGTGAATATCACATTGGCGTCTGCACAAATACGCTCTGCGCAATCATGGGTGGCGACGTAATTATGGAGGCACTTAAAGATCATCTCGGAATCGAAAACGATGGTGTTACAGCAGATGGCAAAGTTTCACTCGAACATATCGAGTGCAATGCAGCATGTGATTATGCGCCAGTTGTTATGGCCAACTGGGAGTTCTACGACAATCAGAGCGTCTCATCTGCAAAAGATTTAGTTGATGGTGCACGTGCTGGAAATCCTCCAGCACCAACACGTGGCCCAAGCAAACTTGTAACTTTCAAGGAAGCTTCTTTAGTTTTAGCTGGACTTGATGACGGACTTGCTAATGAAGGTACACAAGCAGGCGAACCAACCCTTCTTGGATTAAAGCTTTCAAAGGAAGGAAAGTAATGTCTCAACTCACTCCTGTCCTCTCAGCTCACTGGGATGAAAAAGATTCATTTACCATCGAAGGCTATAAGCGTCATGGTGGATATAACGCTGCGGCAAAAGCGCTTGCGATGGATCCTGATGCTGTAATTCAGATGGTTAAAGATTCAGGCCTTCGTGGCCGCGGGGGAGCAGGCTTTCCTACTGGAATGAAGTGGGGATTTATTCCGCAAGGCGATAATAAAGATCACTACCTCGTTGTTAACGCCGATGAATCAGAACCAGGTACTTGTAAAGATATGCCACTTCTTATGGCAAACCCACATGTACTTGTTGAAGGTGTCATCATCGCTGCATATGCAATTCGTGCAAAGCATGCATTTATCTATATTCGCGGTGAAGTGACCCATGTTGTGCGTCGCGTAAACCAAGCAATCACCGATGCTTACAAAGCCGGATACCTTGGCAAAAATATTTTCGGAACCGGAAATGATTTAGAGCTTGTCTTACATATCGGAGCAGGTGCATATATCTGTGGTGAAGAGACAGCCCTTCTCGATTCACTCGAAGGATTCCGCGGACAACCTCGTCTTCGCCCGCCATTTCCTGCTATCGCTGGACTCTATGCCCGCCCAACAGTGGTCAACAATGTTGAGTCAATCGCTTCAGTACCGGCAATTATCGCTAATGGCGCAGAGTGGTATCAATCAATGGGTACAGAGAAGTCAAAAGGCGCAACTCTCTACTCACTTTCTGGCCATGTAAATAACCCAGGTCAATTTGAAGCACCACTTGGCATAACTCTTCGTCAGATTCTTGAACTCGCTGGTGGCGTTCGCAACGGACACAAGTTAAAGTTCTGGACTCCAGGTGGATCTTCAACACCACTCTTTACCGACGAACATCTTGATGTCCCACTGGATTACGAAGGTGTTTCAGCGGCCGGTTCGATGCTTGGCACAAAGGCGCTCCAGATATTTGATGAGACAACCTGCGTAGTTCGCGCAGTACTTCGTTGGACTGAGTTCTACAAGCACGAGTCTTGCGGAAAGTGCACCCCATGTCGCGAAGGCACTTGGTGGTTGGTACAGATTCTTCGTGATCTTGAAAATGGCAAAGGCACTGAAGCTGATTTACAGAAGTTACTCGATCTCTGCGACAACATTATGGGCCGTTCATTCTGCGCCCTAGGTGATGGCGCAACAAGCCCAATCACATCTTCAATCAAATATTTCCGCGATGAGTACATCTCTCACCTCACCAATGGTGGCTGTCCTTTTGATGCTGCAAAATCAACTTTATTTGAGGAGGTGCTTCGCTAATGACAACTCAAGAGAGCGCGCCGCAAATTACTGAAGTTGAAATGATTACAGTTGTTATCGATGGCTTTGAAGTAACAGTCCCTAAGGGCACGCTAATTATTCGCGCCGCCGAAAAGCTCGGAATCCAAATTCCGCGTTTCTGCGATCACCCACTTCTCTCTCCCGTTGGTGCTTGCCGTCAATGTCTCGTTGATGTTGAAATCAACGGTCGTGCTTTTCCAAAGCCACAGGCTTCATGCACCATTCCGGTAGAGCCAAATATGATTGTGAAGACACAACTCACTTCGCCTGTTGCTGAAAAGGCGCAACGTGGTGTGATGGAACTTCTTCTTGGAAACCACCCACTTGATTGTCCAGTCTGCGATAAGGGTGGAGAGTGCCCATTGCAGAATCAGGCAATGAGCAATGGCAATGCAGAGAGCCGACTCGATGGCACAAAGCGCACATTCGAGAAGCCAATCAATATTTCTTCACAGGTTCTTCTAGACCGCGAACGCTGTGTGCTCTGCGCTCGTTGCACGCGCTTCTCCGAAGAAATCGCATCTGATCCATTTATCACTCTTAATCATCGTGGAGCTTTGCAGCAAGTAGGAATCTACGAGAACGATCCATTCAACTCTTACTTCTCAGGCAACACAATTCAAATCTGTCCTGTCGGTGCGCTGACCGGTGCTTCTTACCGTTTCCGCGCACGTCCATTTGATCTAGTCTCAACACCATCAGCATGCGAGCACTGTGCATCTGGCTGCGATATGCGTACCGATGTACGTCGTGGCAAGACACTGCGCCGCCTTGCTGGTGATGATGCTGCCGTTAACGAAGAGTGGAACTGCGATAAGGGCCGTTGGGCATTTAAATATGTCACTGCCATAGATCGCCTTACACAACCATTGGTTCGCAATGCAGATGGAGAATTAGTGGCAGCTTCTTGGCCTGAAGCTCTAGCTGCTGCAGCAGCTGGTTTAAAGGGCGCACGTGCTGCTGTTCTCGTTGGTGGTCGTGCAACTGTTGAAGATGCATACGGATATTCGAAATTTGCACGAATCGCACTCAGCACAAACGATATTGATTTCCGTGCTCGCATTACAAGTGATGAAGAAGGAAACTTCTTGGCATCTCACGTGGCAACATCTGCTGTTAATTACAGCGATATTGATAAAGCTGACCATGCACTGCTTCTTGCTTTTGAACCAGAAGAAGAGTCACCAATTGTTTTCTTGCGTCTCAACAAGAATGTTAAAAAGCGCAACCTAAAAGTCACATCTATTGCAACGAAGCAATCTATTGCGATGGATAAGCTCAACGCAGAATTCATCAGAGTTGCACCTGGTGCAGAAGGTGCCGCAGTCGCAGCTATTGCACTTACGGCAAAATCTGTAATTCTTCTGGGAGAGCGCGCCTCTGAATCGGCTGGATTGATTTCTGCCGCAGTTGCTCTTGCAGATAAAACTGGAGCAAAGTTGGCGTGGATTCCTCGTCGTGCCGGCGAGCGTGGCGCTCTCGATGCGGGTGCTCTCGGAACATTACTTCCAGGTGGCCGCCCAGTAGCAGATTCAGCGGCCCGGGTAGATATCGCGGCAGCATGGGGAGTCGATTCTCTTCCAACGAATTCTGGTCGCTCAACTTCTCAAATCATTGCCAGCCTTGCGGCAGGTGAACTCGATGCGGTTGTTGTCGGTGGTGTAGATCTTCGCGATATGTACAACAGCGTCGATGCAATTGCTGCACTTAAAAAGTCTTTTGTAGTTTCACTTGAGATTGCACCATCTTCTGTAACAGAGGTAGCCGATGTAGTTCTTCCAGTTGCTGCAATAACTGAGAAGTCAGGAAGCTTCCTCAATTGGGAGGGACGCCCACGTGCCTTTGATTCTGCTGTTGCTGAATCACTAAATCGCAGCGATGTTCGCATTCTTTCAGCTTTAGCTGATGCGATGGGTACATCAATTATGTTGGGAACCGTTTCAGCAACCGCTCGCGAAATTTCTCAATTAGGCAAATGGGATGGCGCTCGTGTTCCATTTACTCCGGTGGCTCCAGTTAATCCTGCTTCACCAAGCGGCGATCAAGCAATCATCGCTTCATGGCGTCGCTTGCTCGATATGGGTACATTGCAACGCGGTGAAGATAATTTGGCTGGCACACGCCGCCAAACAGTTGCTGTGATTTCTGAAAAGCGCGCTGCTTCTCTCGGTGTTGTAACAGGTGACTTGCTAAGGGTTTCCAATGCAACTGGCGCGATTACGCTTCCAGCTCTTGTTGAGGATATTCATGATGATGCTGTCTGGCTTCCGCGTAATTCATTTGGTTCACAACCTTTGACAGATCTCAATGCTGTCCATGGTCAACTCGTTACGGTGGTGAAAGCATGACAACAGCAGAGCTCCTTGGACAAGATCCAGCATGGTTGGTAGCGCTTAAAGCGGTATTAGTCTTCGCAATCTGCGTTGTATCTACCTTGATGGCTGTATGGACAGAGCGCCGCGTGCTTGCCAAGATGCAATTACGTACCGGTCCAAACCGAGTTGGTCCCTTTGGTCTTCTGCAATCTCTCTCTGATGGCGTAAAACTAGCCCTCAAAGAAGACATCATTCCTGCAGCCGCCGATAAAATCGTCTTTATCGCAGCTCCAATTATCGCTGCCGCAATGTGTTTTATGTCCTTTGCAGTGATTCCGATGACTGGCGTCGTCAATATCTTCGGTCGCGAAACAGCGATGCAACTTACTGATCTACCAGTGGGAGTTCTCTATATCTTGGCCGTGACTTCAATCGGTGTGTACGGCGTTGTATTGGCAGGATGGTCTTCTGGTTCCACATATCCACTTCTAGGTGGATTGCGTTCAAGTGCGCAGGTAATTTCTTATGAAGTTGCAATGGGGCTCTCGCTCGTAGCTGTCTTTATCTATGCGGGATCAATGTCAACGTCAGATATTGTTGATTCACAGCACGGAAGCATTTGGAACGTCATTGTTCTCTTTCCATCTTTTGTAATTTACGTAATCTCAATGGTTGGTGAAACAAACCGTGCACCTTTTGACTTGGCAGAAGCAGAAGGTGAACTCGTCGGTGGTTTCCACACCGAGTACTCATCACTCAAGTTCGCACTCTTCTTCTTAGCTGAATATGTAAATATCATCGCCGTTTCAGCGCTAGCAACAACGCTCTTCCTTGGTGGTTATCACGCACCTCCAGGACTTGGTATTACTGAAGGCTGGCTTGGTGGTTGGTTCACAATTGTCTGGTTCTTCCTCAAGGTAAATCTCTTCTTCTTTATCTTTATGTGGCTCCGTGCATCATTGCCGCGTCTTCGTTACGACCAGTTTATGAAATTTGGCTGGAAGGTACTTATTCCGGTCTCACTCCTTTGGATCATGATTGTTGCCTCACTTCGAGTTGTTCAACAAGAGGGTGTATCGCGCACCGTTTCAATCGCCGTAATCATGGGCATCGTCCTAGTTGTAATTGCGATTAGCTCACTCTTCGAACGTTCTAAAGAGAAGGCACGTCGTCCACTTCCACAAGGAGAGGCGCCAGATTTCCCAATCCCGTCACTTCCCGGAGTTACATCGTTTAATGCATCAACCCAGAGCCACACAGGAGAGAAGAATGAGTAATTCACTCGAGCCAGAAAAGTCAGCGCCGCTTAGCTCTGGCTTGGCAAAGAGCGTCAACGATGTCTCCTATCGAGAAGTTGATCAACCTGGTCCGGGCTCATTAGCAAAGCAATCAAAGGGATTCTGGGTCACTTTTCAAGCAATGTTTAAGAAGAACCAGACTGTGCAATATCCAGATGTAAAAGCGCCAACCGAAGAACGTTTCCATGGTCGCCATCAACTCAATCGCCACCCTGATGGATTAGAAAAATGTATTGGTTGCGAACTATGTGCATGGGCATGCCCAGCAGATGCGATTTATGTAGAGGGCGGCGATAACACCCCTGAGAACCAAGTATCTCCAGGTGAACGTCACGGCGCTGTCTATCAAATTAATTACCTGCGCTGCATATTCTGCGGTCTATGTGTTGAGGCTTGTCCAACTCGCGCCCTCACAATGACAAATGAATATGAGTTGGCTGACGAATCTCGCGAAAAGTTAATTTTTGAGAAAGAAGATCTGCTTGCGCCATTGCGTGCTGGAATGATTATGCCTCCTCATCCAATGTATCCAGAGATGGATGAAAATAATTATTATCGCGGTGAAGTAACTTCAGCTCATCCTTCACAAGCTACATCTGCTGACAAGGCAAATCAGAGTGCAAAAAAATCCGGGGAGGTAAAGTAATTGGTTATCCAAACCCCTGAAGCGGTGATGTTCTGGGTGCTTGCACCTGTGGCTGTACTTGCTGCTCTTGGAATGTTATTGGTCAAGAAAGCAGTTCACTCTGCGCTATTACTTGCCTGGGTGATGATCACACTTGCAATTTTCTACATCGCCCAAGATGCCGTATTCCTAGGAATCGTCCAGATTGTTGTCTATACCGGGGCAGTCATGATGCTCTTCCTATTTATCCTGATGTTGGTCGGAGTTGACTCTTCAGATTCATTAACTGAAACAATTCGCGGTCTTCGCCCCATCGCAATTACTGCAGCTATTGGTTTCGGTGGACTTCTCACCTCTCTTATTGGTCGCGCGACTGTGGGTCGTCAACCTGTTGGGTTAGAGATTGCAAACGTCGATGGAAACGTTCAAGGCATCGCCGGTCTTCTCTTCTCAAAGTATGTATGGCCATTTGAAATTGTCTCAGCGCTATTGATTACCGCTGCTTTAGGCGCAATGGTTCTGGCCCACCACCAGCGCACCGTGGCTCGTCCAACACAACGTGAAAGCGCAATTGCTCGTTTTCGCTCTGGGTCACTTGCCAGCGCGGCAGGTTTACCTGGCCCAGGTGTTTACGCACGTCACAACGCGGTAGATGTTCCAGCTCTGCTTCCAGATGGAACTCCTGCACCAACATCAATTTCTGCAACGCTCAAGGCTCGCGGAGATATGTTGGAATCTTCTCAATTCCAATTAGATGTTGTTGATACGACAGTTGTGGAGGAGAAGTAATGAATCCATATAACTATCTCTATCTCGCGGGACTCCTCTTTACTATCGGCGCTATTGGTGTTGTGGTTCGCCGCAATGCAATTGTGATCTTTATGTGCGTCGAGCTGATGCTCAATGCTGCAAACCTAGCTTTCGTTACCTTCTCGCGCATCAACGGAACCCTCGACGGTCAAGTCACCGCATTCTTTACGATGGTTGTTGCAGCGTGTGAAGTAGTAGTAGGTCTTGCAATTATCGTTGCGATTTATCGCTCACGTCGGTCAGCATCTGTCGATGATGCTAGTTTGTTGAAGCGATAACCATGGCTACTTCAACTTCAATCGTTTATCTCATCGCCCTGCCGCTCTTTGGCGCCGCAGCTTTGCTTCTCGGAGGCCGCCGCACAAATAAATGGGGCCATCTGCTCGCGACTTCTATGTCTGCTGGCTCTTTTGTGGTTGGTCTCTATCAACTCTCTTTGATGCTTGATCGCGCTACCGAAGATCGCGCAATCACCCAGAAACTCTTTACCTGGATCTCTGTCGGTGATTTCAATGTAGATGCGTCACTTCTACTCGATCAGCTCTCAATCTGCTTCGTGCTCCTGATTAGCGGCGTGGGTACTCTGATCCATATCTACTCAATTTCATATATGGCCGAAGATCCAGATCGTCGCCGTTTCTTCGCCTATCTCAATCTCTTTATCGCAGCGATGTTATTGCTGGTACTAGGTGATTCTTACCTCAATCTTTACGTTGGCTGGGAAGGCGTTGGTCTTGCCTCATACCTCTTGATCGGTTTCTGGAATAAGAAGCCGGCATATGCCACAGCTTCCAAGAAGGCATTTGTGATGAACCGTGTTGGAGATATGGGTCTCTCACTTGCAATCATGATTGCATTTGCAACGCTTGGCACCACTACCTTTGCTGGAGTTTCAGAGCATGCTCACCATGCTTCAGAGGCAGCGATGACTGCCATTGGCATCATGCTCTTAATTGCAGCCGTTGGTAAATCAGCTCAGTTCCCATTGCAAGCTTGGCTTGGCGATGCGATGGCAGGACCAACTCCGGTATCTGCGCTTATCCACGCCGCAACAATGGTTACCGCCGGTGTCTATCTAATCGTTCGCTCTAACTTTGTATTTGATGCAGCCCCAACCGCGCAGTTACTCGTCGTCATTGTTGGTGCGATAACACTTTTGCTTGGTGCCTTTATCGGTACTGCAAAAGATGACATCAAGAAAGCACTTGCAGCTTCGACTATGTCGCAGATTGGTTACATGATTCTTGGTGCAGGCCTCGGCCCAGCTGGATATGCATTTGCAATCATGCACTTGCTTACTCACGGATTCTTTAAGGCCGGAATGTTCCTCGGTGCCGGCTCAGTAATGCATGGAATGAACGATGAAGTAGATATGCGTAAATTTGGTGGGCTACGTAAATTCATGCCGATCACTTTTGTTACTTTTGGATTGGGATATCTCGCCATTCTGGGTGTTCCACCGTTTGCTGGGTTTTACTCAAAGGATCTCATCATTGAAACTGCCTTTGATTCAGGCGGATTACAAGGTCCACTTCTCGGAACGATTACTTTGATTGGTGCAGCAATTACCGCCTTCTATATGACTCGCGTAATGATTCTTACCTTCACAAGTAAGGCGCGTTGGGATGAAGATACTCACCCACACGAATCCCCAATTTTGATGTGGCTACCAATGGTCATCTTGGCAATTGGTTCAGTGAGTACCGGCTATCTCTTTACTCGTGGTGACTCTCTTGAAAATTGGCTAAGCCCAGTCTTTGGCGAGCACGGGGGACACTCCAAGGAACATTTGATTCCACCTCTTGTTGTCTCAGCGCTTGCACTTTTATCTGTCTCAATCGGTGTCAGCATCGCAATCATCAAATATCAGCGAAATGAAATTGATCGCATAGCACCTGCTAACGTCTCAATTTTCACTCGCTTAGCGCGTAGAGATTTTGGTCAAGATGCGATCAACGAGACTCTCTTTATGCGCCCTGGTCAAGTCCTTACCGATGTACTAGTCAAGAGCGATGACAAGGTTATTGATGGAGCTGTTCGTGGAATCGGCCGTATGGCGATTGGTTCTGGAGCAGTACTTCGCAAATCACAGAGTGGATTTGCTCGCAGCTATGCAGCATTCATTCTTATTGGCGCGATTCTTATGATCGCCGGAATCTGGGTGGTCACACAATGAGTTCAATAACCGCACTTGCACTCTTGCCGGTACTTGGTGCACTTCTTGTTGCACTCGTACCTTCAGAGAATTCGCTCCGAATCAAGCAACTTGCCTTAGGTATCACCACTGCAGTGGCAGCCTTGGCAATCTTCATTGCAACCCAATTCGTAACCTCAAATACCGATTTCCAATTTACTGAAACTCACGAGTGGATTCCTGCCTTTGGAATCAATTACTCAGTAGGAATCGATGGCCTCTCTCTTGTACTAATCCTCATGTCGGTGCTGCTTGTGCCAATTGTGGTTCTTGCTTGCTGGAATGAATCCGAAGGCGGTCGTTGGTCAGCCAAGGTCTTCTACATTCTTATCCTTATTCTCGAAACAATGATGATCGGTGTCTTTATTGCTACCGATGTATTCCTCTTCTATGTCATCTTCGAGGCAATGTTGATTCCAGTCTACTTCCTTATTGGTGGGTATGGTTCAGGAGAACGAGCAGCGGCCGCGGTGAAGTTCTTGATCTACAGCCTCTTCGGTGGCCTCTTAATGCTCGCCTCAATCATCGGGATTTATGTAACATCCCGCCAATACTTGGGCGCCCCAACATTCGATATCACAGCGCTAACAGAACTTCATAAGTTCATTAGCCCAACCACACAGAACCTTCTCTTCCTTGGATTCTTCATCGCCTTCGCAATTAAAGCTCCACTCTGGCCGCTACATACATGGCTTCCAGATGCAGCTAAGGCCGGAACCCCAGGTACATCTGTTCTGCTCCTTGGAGTACTCGATAAAGTCGGAACGTTTGGAATGATTCGCTTCTGTATCTCACTCTTTCCAGATGCAAGCAAGACATTTACTCCAGTGATTATCGTTCTCGCCGTAATCTCTATTCTTTACGGCGCATTCTTGGCTATTGGTGCTCGCGATCTCAAGCGCCTGATTGCATATACATCTATCTCTCACTTCGGATTTATCATCATGGGAATCTTCGCGATGACATCACAGGCACAATCTGGCGCCATTCTCTATATGTTTAACCACGGATTCTCAACCGCTGCACTCTTTATTGTTGGCGGCTGGATGATTGCTCGCCGTCGCTCATCTACTATCGCTGACTTTGGTGGGCTGCAGCGCGTGACACCGGTTATGGCCTGGATGTTCTTTATCGCCGGTCTCTCATCACTAGCGCTACCTGGCCTATCGAGCTTCGTAAGCGAATTCTTAGTTTTGGTCGGTACGTACACTCGCTATCCAGTAGCCGCAGTAATTGCGACATTCGGAATAGTTCTCGCTGCGCTCTACATTCTGATCCCAGTACAGAAGGCCCTGCATGGACCAACAACTCCGGGTAATGAAGAGCTACCTGATCTGAATCTCCGTGAAAAAATTGCGATTGCCCCCGTTGTTGCGGTCATCATTGCACTCGGTATTTATCCTGCACCCGTTCTAAACATCATCAATCCAATCGCTGCTCATATTGTTGAGTCAGCTGGATTTACAGATCCCGCACCGACCGAGATAGCAGGTAAGTAAATGACATTTACAGCCCCCGTTCTTGAATATGCACTGCTTGCGCCAATGCTTGCGATTTTCGGTGGCGCCATAATCGGAGTTCTCGTCGAGGCATTCTTGCCAGGTCGACTACGCGCACCAGCTCAACTCTTTGTATCGGTCATGGCAATCATTACCTCCCTGCTTCTCTTATTCCGAATTAAGGGTCAATCATCGACCACTCCGGCAATGGCATCTCTATCTTTTGATGGAGCTGGATTCTTATTCCAAGCATCGATATTAGTAATTGCGCTGCTCTCGATTTTCTTAATTGCAGACCAAGATAACTTCACAGCAGCAGCTGCGACAGTTCCGGGATCTACAGAAGAACGCGAAGCTCATCAGGCACAAAGCCAGACTACGGAAGTATTTCCACTCACTCTCTTTGCAGTCGGTGGAATGATGCTATTTCCGGTCGCAACAGATTTGATCACGCTCTTTGTTGCCCTTGAAGTACTTTCACTTCCGCTCTATCTCATGGCTGGTCTTGCTCGATATCGTCGCTTGGCTTCACAAGAAGCGGCGCTCAAGTACTTTCTTCTCGGTGCTTTTTCATCTGCCTTCTTCCTATTCGGTGCGGCATTCCTCTATGGATATTCGTCATCACTGACTTTTGCTGGCATTCAGCAGGCAGTTCTTGGCAATGCTGGAAACGATGTCTTCTTACTTATCGGACTCGCCTTTATCTCCGTGGGTCTACTCTTTAAAATTGGTGCATTTCCTTTCCATGCCTGGTCACCTGATGTTTATCAAGGTTCACCAACTGCCATCACAGCATTTATGGCCGCTGCCACAAAGGTCGCTGCATTTGGTGCGATTCTTCGTATCTTCTATGTTTCGTTTGCAAATGCAGAATGGCAATGGCGTCCAGCTCTCGTTCTGATTGCTATCGCCACAATGCTCTTTGGTTCTTTGGTGGCTATCGCTCAACGCGATGTAAAGCGCATGCTCGCTTACTCTTCTATCGCTCACGCAGGCTTCTTGCTCTCAGGCGTATATGCATTGAGCAAATCTGGACTTGATGCATCTATTTTCTATCTCTTTGCATACGGTGTAGCAACGGTGGGCGGATTTGCGATAGTTACATTAATTCGTGATTCCAGCGGTGAAGTAACAGATCTTAATCGCTGGAGCGGACTCGGTAAGCGCTCACCAATCGTTGCTTCAACATTCGCCTTCTTCTTACTGGCCTTTGCTGGCATTCCATTAACAAGCGGATTTATCGGAAAATTCTCTATCTTCTCTGCGGCCTACGAATCAGGCAGCCTTGCAATTTTGATTGCCGGTGTTCTCTCATCTGCAATTGCCGCCTTCTTCTATATTCGCGTAATTGTGCTTATGTTCTTTAAGGATCCAGTTGAAGATGGAACAAGCGTTGTGATTCCTTCAGCACTTACAACAATTACGATTACCATTTCAGCTCTGATTACACTGATCCTTGGAGTCTTCCCAGCTCCACTCGTTGACTTCATCGCATCTACCGCTTCATTCTTGCGCTGATGTCACCTAAAGCCATTTCTACAATCGGAATCCCAGGAATGGCACCTGCCCTTGAGGCCGAACTCTCTATCGGCATGAAGGAAGTGGAAACACTTCTACTAAGCCACATTCAAGGTAAATATCCACTTGTAGAAGAGGCATCTCGGCATTTAGTTTCAGCCGGTGGCAAGCGCCTTCGTCCGTTACTAACTCTCTTGGCATCTCATTATGGGGATAAAACCAAAGCAGGCATCATCGAATCAGCGGCCGTCTGTGAACTGACACATGTGGCGACGCTTTATCACGATGATGTTATGGATGAAGCCCCACTTCGACGTGGGGTTGAGAGCGCCAATAATCGTTG
>CAEZSP010000002.1_pt1 | contig 54642 bp, 50 predicted proteins | sample 7263991 | NCBI WGS metagenome assembly CAEZSP01 (sample SAMEA6813780, study PRJEB35770) | uncultured Candidatus Planktophila sp. | biome: Freshwater; feature: Freshwater reservoir; material: water | place: Czech Republic | collected 2017-04-14 | depth 0.5m m | reverse complement strand
GAAAATCGAGAATTGTTTCGAGCGATTGTCGAGAAAGTTGGGGGAGAATCCGCTCGATCAATTATCTGTCATACGATGGATGATGTCGTCTCCGCAGCTTCCACTCTTGGATTCCCTTGTGTTATTAGACCCTCGTTTACCATGGGTGGCTTAGGTTCTGGCATCGCCTATGACGAAGAATCCTTGCAACAAATAGCAGGTGCAGGTCTACGTCATTCACCAACTTCTGAAGTATTGATTGAAGAGTCGATTATTGGTTGGAAAGAATTTGAACTTGAGGTAATGCGAGACAAGATCGATAACGTTGTCATAGTTTGTTCGATTGAGAATATCGACCCAATGGGTGTTCACACCGGAGATTCAATAACTGTCGCCCCTGCGCTCACACTTACTGATGTTGAATATCAGCGATTACGCGATCTCTCAATCGACATTATCCGCGAGGTTGGCGTTGATACCGGTGGGTGCAATATCCAATATGCGGTAAATCCCGAGAACGGTCGAATCATCGTTATTGAGATGAACCCGAGAGTGTCCCGTTCAAGCGCGCTTGCATCTAAAGCGACCGGTTTTCCAATTGCAAAGATTGCGACGAAACTTGCGATTGGTTACACACTAGATGAAATCAAGAATGATATTACCCAAGTTACTCCTGCTAGTTTTGAGCCAACTCTTGATTACATTGTTGTGAAGGCGCCTCGTTTTGCATTCGAAAAATTCCAAGATGCGGATGCTCGATTAACGACGACGATGAAGTCCGTCGGCGAAGCAATGGCTATTGGTCGTTCCTTCCCAGAGGCGCTTATGAAGGTGCTCCGGTCTCTAGAGCGCAAAGAAGCGATTTTCAAATTTCCAGCAAATCTTGACTCTATCGATATTGATTCCCTTTTGGTAGCCATAGCTACTCCGACTGAATATCGACTTCAAGAAGTACAAACTTTGCTATGGGCGGGGATTGATGCTGAAAAGGTCTATCAAATTTGCAAGATCGATCGTTGGTACCTCAAGCAAATTCAAGAGATCAACGAAGCGGCACGAGTAATAAGTGAGCCGGGAGAACTCTCTATTGATTTGGTCCGCTTTGCTAAATCGTTTGGCTTTTCGGATGCTCAAATAGGCCTGCTGCGTAACGTGTCAGAAGAAGATGTTCGCAAAGCTCGTCAACATTTTGACGTTCATCCTGTATATAAGACGGTAGATACTTGTGCTGCTGAATTTCAAGCTCACACGCCTTACCACTACTCAAGCTATGAAGAAGAGAGTGAAGTCCTTCCAAGAACGCGTCCTGCTGTAATTATTCTCGGCTCTGGTCCTAACCGAATAGGACAGGGAATCGAATTCGATTATTCCTGTGTCCACGCCTCATTTACCTTGCGCGAAGCTGATTTCGAAACGATTATGATCAATTGCAACCCAGAGACAGTCTCAACGGATTACGACACAAGTGATCGACTCTATTTTGAGCCGTTGACCCTAGAAGATGTACTTGAGGTTATTCATGCAGAGTCGCTGGCTGGTCCAGTTTTGGGTGTTATTACTCAGCTTGGTGGCCAAACACCGCTTGGTTTAGCTGCTGGTTTGAAAGCTGCTGGTGTAAATATCTTGGGAACAAGTCCTGAAGCAATCAATCTTGCTGAGGAAAGAGGCGCTTTCGGTGAGCTCTTGTTACAGCGAAATCTGACGGCCCCTGAGTTTGGCATGGCGGCCTCTCAAGAAGAGGCAATCCTTATTGCACAGAGAATCGGTTACCCAGTACTGGTGCGACCGTCCTTCGTCCTTGGTGGTCGTGGCATGGAGATTGTTTATGATGACGAGTCTCTCTCCAGCTTTATTTCACGTGCTACCGATATTACGCCTGATAGACCAGTTCTAGTAGATCGTTTCCTTGATTCAGCTATCGAACTAGATGTTGATGCCCTCTATGACGGTCATGAACTCTTTCTCGGCGGAATCATGGAGCACATTGAAGAGGCTGGCATTCACTCCGGAGATTCAGCATGTGTTCTTCCTGCAATGACTATCACAGAGACAATGCGCGATGAAGTTCGATCTGCAACCCTCTCAATCGCCGAAGGTGTAGGGGTGCGTGGGTTGATTAACATTCAATTTGCAGTTGCAGAGAATAAACTTTATGTGCTCGAAGCTAACCCACGCGCATCTCGTACTGTTCCATTTGTCAGTAAGGCAACTGGGGTTCCTTTAGCTAAAGCGGCAGCCCGAATCTCAGTCGGTTCCACAATTTCGGAGCTAAGAGAAGTTGGTTTATTACCCGTAAATGAACGCCACGTTCCCAAGGGAGTAAGCGTAAAAGAGGCCGTTCTTCCGTGGAATCGATTTAGACGTAGAGATGGTCGTGGCGTCGACGCCGTACTTGGCCCAGAGATGAGATCAACTGGTGAAGTTATGGGAATTTCAAAAGATTTCGGGGGAGCTTACGCAAAGAGTCAGATTAGCTCTTTTGGGCCACTTCCAAAGTCCGGGTCAGTCTTCATTTCGCTCGCAGATAAAGATAAATCTTCCGGAATTCTCCCTGCACGAGCATTAATTGAGATGGGTTTCAAACTCTTTGCAACCGCTGGTACAGCATCATTTTTAGAGTCTCACCAGGTTCACACTGCATTAGTGCGAAAGCATTCAGATGGTCCCGGTGAATTTGGTGAAAGAACTATCGTAGAAATTTTGAACTCTGGCGAAATAGATCTGGTGATCAATACTCCAGTCGGGCGTGGAACTCGCGCAGATGGATGGGCAATCCGAACTGCAGCCGTCCAACGGAGCATTCCTATCATCACAACAACGCCAGGGTTTAGCGCGGCAGTTGCGGGTATTAAATCGTTGCGTGATGGAGAACTAGATCTGGCATCTCTTCAGGAGTGGCTCGCATGAGCACGATCAATAAGTCAGCCGCTCAATTTCTAGCGCCAATTATCGCTAACAAGAGAATCGGTTCTTATCATCAGATAATTCTGGGAGTCGGTGACCTTGTAAAGAATTGCCGCCCTGGTAATTTTATTGCTATCTCTGTTGGCGGTGATTCCAGTCGCATGATTCTACGTCGCGCATTTGCGATATCTCGAACCTCCGATAGTGCGCAATACGGTGGGACAATAGAACTGATTGTTGCGCCTCATGGAGCGGGATCACGATGGTTAGCTTCTCAAAGTGAAGGAACCGAACTCGATGTGGTTACACCACTTGGAACTGCCTTCGGTATTCCTACAGAGCCAGTAAATGCACTGCTCATTGGCGGTGGCTACGGTTCTGCCCCACTGTTTGGACTTGCCGAAGTGCTAAAAAATCGTGGCTGTCGCACAGATATGTTGTTGGGTGCAAGCGTCGGCGAGAAGATTTATGCTCCTATGGAGGGAAAGCGATCTGTTAATTCACTTCAGATATTTACTGAAGATGGTTCGATGGGGGAGAAGGGCAGGGTTACCTCTCGCTTAGAAGCAATCATCAGCGAGAGAGCGATCGATATTATTTACTCATGTGGTCCGATGCCGATGTTGCGGGCAATCACGGAGATAGCACAAGCAAACGATGTGATTCATCAATGTGCGGTCGAAGAGGCGATGGCTTGCGGTGTAGGAATCTGTATGACTTGTGTGCTTCCTGTTAAAGATGAGACGGGCATTATTTCGATGAAACGCTCGTGCATTGATGGACCTGTTATTGACGGCTCTAGCGTTTGCTGGGATCTTGTTGGTAAGAATCCGGCGGAGTTTTAAATGAGTACATCGGTTGATCTATCTACAACTTTAGGAGATGCATGGTTTCCAACGCCCATCTTTACAGCGAGTGGGTGTGCAAGTAATGGCAAAGAATTAGCGCAATTCTTCCCCCTCAAAGATATTGGGGCTGTCGTAACTAAGTCAGTGATGACGAAGCCACGACACGGACGAGCGACGCCTCGAATGGCAGAAACTCCATCTGGAATGCTTAATTCGATTGGGCTACAAGGCCCCGGAATAGATGCATTCTTGGCTAACGACCTTCCATGGCTAATATCGCAAGGCTCACGAGTCATTGTTTCGATTGCAGGAGAAACATCTGATGAGTACGGAGTTCTCGCTAGAAAATTACGTGCAGCCTCTGGAATCAGCGCAATCGAAGTGAATATTTCATGTCCCAATGTCGAGAACCGTGGACTAGTTTTTGCGGCAGATTCAGATGCATCCTGTCGAGTTATCGATTCAGTTCGCAAAGTAATCGGTGGCGAGATACCGATTATCGCAAAGCTAACACCCGATGTAACCGATATTGCAAAAATCGCTCAGGGTGTAGTTGATTCAGGTGCAGATGCACTAGCTCTTATTAACACTGTGCTTGGCATGGTAATCAACCTAGATACCATGAAGCCACATCTGGGAGGCAAGACTGGCGGTCTCTCAGGACCTGCAATTAGACCAATTGCTGTACGTACCATCTATCAGGTACATAACGCTCTTCCTAGCATTCCGATCCTTGGAATGGGAGGCGTCGCATCTGGGCGCGACGCACTCGAACTTATTTTGGCAGGAGCGTCGGGAGTATCTGTCGGAACGGCAAGCTTTGGAAACCCAACTGCGATAATGTCGATTCAAAAAGAGTTGGCACTTCTCCTTCAAGCACGAGGATTTACATCCTTACAACAAGCGATTGGATATGCCCACCGTGGCTAAAGATATTAACTCACCGATCATTCTTGCCGTTGATACCAATTCAATAGAGACAGCTAAGCGCTGGATAGATGCAACTAGAGGAAGTGTTGATATCTATAAATTGGGACTCGAGTTTTATCTCACCTTTGGAGCCGATGGGATTCGCACAATTTCAGATGAATTTGATGTTGAGATCTTCCTAGATCTTAAACTTCATGACATCCCTAAAACTGTCTCATCGGCAACGTCTTCAGTTGCATCTCTCAATCCGAAATTCCTCACTGTTCACGCCAGCGGGGGAAGTGCGATGGTCTCAGCTGCGGTGGCGGCTGCTCCTCATGTTGGCATCACTGCAGTAACGATTCTCACATCACTCTCTGAAGACGATCTTTTCCGCATCGGATTTGCTAATCCTGCCCTTGAAAGCGCCGTGGCTCTAGCAGAACTAGCGACCACTGCGGGTGCGCAAGCGATTGTCTGCTCTCCTCTTGAAATATCAGCAATCCGAGCTGTTGTATCTCCTGAAGTGAAGATTATTACCCCCGGGGTCCGTCCTGCCGGTACCGAAGGTCAAGACGATCAAATGAGAACTTTGACTCCTCAGGCCGCGCTACAGCAAGGCGCTGATTTTGTTGTAATCGGACGTCCAATAACTGGTGCATGGATAGACGGCGCCGAAGCAATGGGTACTGCAGCTAGAAAGATTTATGAAGAGTTGCTGTTGTAAGATAGGTACATGTCGCAGCCTCCGCATATGTCAATTGAGGATCGACAAAAAGCGCTAGAACTATCAAAGCATTCTCGTCAACTGCGATCGAAGTACAAAGCTCTCATCGCTTCTGGAGAGCTGACTTTCGGTGATTTTCTATCAATCGCTCAATCAGAACCCACTCTCCAGAGAATGAGGGTAAAGGATTTGTTGGAGTCTATTCCGGGATACGGAAAAGTCAGAGTCGAAAATCTAATGAGAAAGGCAATGATTTCACCGACACGTCGTGTACAAGGTTTAGGAAAAAATCAGAGAAGCGCACTGCTAGAACATTTCAGATTACCGTCATTAACGAGTCGTGGGTCGCTGCTTGTTCTCTCTGGCCCTGGGGGAGTCGGAAAGAGCACAGTTGCCAAAGCGCTTCGCGAAGTTCCTGGTTTCTGGGTGAGCGTTTCTGCGACAACGAGATCACCTAGATTTAATGAGGTAGAGGGGCGAGATTATTTCTTCTACTCCAACGAAGAGTTTGATGATGCAATTCGAGATGGGTTGTTCTTAGAATGGGCAGAATTTGCTGGCAATCGTTATGGAACACCGACTGCGGCTGTAGAAGATGCGCGAGATAAGGGTCTTCATGTTCTCCTAGAAATCGAGTTGGCGGGAGCCCAGATTGTCAGGGCGAAAGCTCCTGAAGCCAAGCTAATATTCCTCGAACCTCCCTCATGGGAGGAGCTGGTAGCACGCCTTGAAGCTCGTGGCACAGATTCGGCCGAGCGCAGAGCGGCCCGGCTGACGCTAGCTCAAGAAGAACTCGCCGCTGCCTCGCTCTTCGATACGGTGATCGTAAATGAGCGGGTCGAGGACGTCCTTCGAACCCTGATAAGATTGGCTTCATCGTAAGACTTTTCTAGAATTTTGAATCTTATAGGGAGCATCAATGAGCGGACATGTAGACGGCATCACCCATCCACCTATCGACGAACTTCTCGATAAGAGTGGGTCGAAGTATGCGCTCGTGCTTTACGCAGCGAAGCGTGCTCGCCAGATTAACGCTTACTATTCACAGCAGAACGAAGGCCTTCTTGACTATGTAGGTCCATTAGTTGAGCACCATGTTCATGAGAAGCCACTTTCTATTGCGCTCCGTGAAATCAATGATGGTCTTTTGACTATCGAGAATCTCGAACCAACAGCGTAACTCGCACCGAAATTTATTTATGACCACCCATCGTCGGGAGATTATTCTCGGGGTAGGTGGTGGTATTGCGGCATATAAATCTTGCGATCTTCTTCGTCGCTTACAGGATTACGGTTTTAACGTAACGGTAGTTCCAACCCCAAGCTCACTAAATTTCGTGGGTAAGGCAACGTGGGAAGCTCTTTCGGGGCGAGAAGTTACGGCATCGGTATTTGAATCAGTCGATCAAGTGCGCCATGTATCTCTAGCAAAGCTAGCAGAGGCAATCATTATTGCCCCGGCCACAGCCGATTTGATAGCACGCATAGCCCAGGGTCGAGCAGATGATCTTCTGACAAATGTCATCCTTGCATGTACTTCACCGATTTTGATTGTCCCTGCGATGCACCCTGCAATGTGGAGCAACCCCGCAACAATCGAGAATGTAAGAATCCTACGCTCGCGCGGAATTCTCATTATGGAGCCTGAAGTTGGCGCTCTCACCAGCGGAGATTCAGGGAAAGGAAGATTTCCCACAACTGAATCCATCATCGAGACTTTTCAAAGTTCTTCCTTATCGGGCGATGATCTGCGAGGTAAGAGAGTTCTCGTCACTGCAGGAGGTACGCGGGAAGCGATAGATCCAGTGCGCTTCATTGGCAACCACTCTTCAGGAAAACAAGGATTAGCCATCGCCGAAGCTGCATTACATAGAGGGGCTCAAGTTACTCTGATTGCTGCAAATGTAGATATAGAGATTGATTCAAGAATCAAGGTAATTCGGGTCGAGAGCGCCCATGAAATGTTGAGCAAGCTAGAGAAAGCCTTTCAAGATAGTGACTATCTCTTTATGGCGGCAGCGGTTGCTGACGCTAGAGTGTCAAATAGAGCCGATGGGAAAATTAAGAAGAGCAATCTTTCATCAATCGAGTTGATTGAGAATCCCGATCTACTTCAGAATCTAAGTAGCCACAAGGATAAGCAGATAGTCATAGCTTTTGCGGCGGAAACTCAAGTGTCAGATAATGAAGGAGATGCAATCGAGCAAGCACGTTCGAAGATGTTGCGTAAGGGTGCTGATTTTATATTTCTCAATGATGTTTCACATGGCGAGATATTTGGTAGTGATGAGACTCGCGGATGGTTAATTACTGCTCACAATGCGGTAGAAATAGGCAGAACCAGGAAGAAAAACCTAGCCAATCTACTCATCAATAACGCACTTCAAAGCACGCATCAGTTATCATAACGCCATGTCAAAACGCCTCTTTACCTCCGAGTCTGTCACTGAAGGCCATCCAGATAAGATTGCCGATCAGATCTCTGATGCAATTCTTGATTCACTGCTCGCGCAAGACAAGTCATCTCGCGTAGCTGTTGAAACGCTCATTACTACTGGCCAAGTACACGTTGCTGGTGAAGTGACAACATCTGGATATGCCGATGTTATGGGAATAGTGCGCGATACAGTTATTGGAATAGGTTACGACTCATCTGTTAAAGGTTTTGATGGAAATAGCTGTGGAGTCTCAATCTCTATCGGCCAGCAATCACCAGATATCGCTCAAGGAGTAAACGACGCTTTTGAGCACCGAGTTGCTGCCGCTGTTGATCCGCTAGATCTACAAGGAGCCGGCGATCAAGGTCTCATGTTTGGTTATGCCTGCGATGACACTGCAGAGTTAATGCCATTGCCTATCTATCTTGCCCACAAGCTCTCAGCGCAGCTCTCAAAGGTTCGTAAGAGTGGTGAACTTGCCTACCTTCGTCCAGATGGAAAGACGCAAGTTACGATTGAGTACGACGGTGATCGCGCAGTCGCAATTGATACGGTCGTCATTTCGAGTCAGCACGCCGAAGAGATTGATGTAGCAGGTCAGCTGACTTCAGAAATCATCGCCTCGGTCATTAATCCAATTTTGAACGAGATTGATTTACCTCGTACAAATATGCGTACATTAATCAACCCAACCGGACGCTTCGTTGTTGGTGGCCCAATGGGTGACGCTGGATTGACTGGTCGAAAGATTATTGTCGATACCTATGGCGGTATGGCAAGACATGGTGGTGGAGCTTTCTCTGGAAAAGATCCGTCGAAGGTTGACCGTTCAGCAGCATACGCAATGCGATGGGTTGCAAAGAATGTTGTTGCAGCAGGATTAGCTCGACGTTGTGAAGTGCAGGTTGCCTATGCCATCGGAAAAGCTCAACCAGTTGGAGTCTTCGTTGAGACATTTGGCACTGAGACTGTAGCGATTCAGAAAATTCAATCTGCGGTAACAGAGGTCTTCGATCTTCGCCCAGCTGCAATTATTAGAGATCTCGATCTCTTGCGACCTATTTATTCTCAGACAGCTTCTTACGGTCACTTCGGACGCGAGCTTCCGGATTTCACATGGGAACGCACCGATCGCGTGGCAGCACTAAAAGCTGCCATCTCCTAGACCGCATCGGTATTTAGGATGGCGCGAAGTGGGTTCCGCCTCAAAGCTGAGCTCATCGCAAAGGTTGCAGAACCACCAAGCGGTGAAGATTCACTCGCAAAGGTCTGGGTTGATTCAGGCGTCTTCCATCTAGACCAAGAATATTCATATCTCATTCCTAGAGATCTCGACGCGGTAATTACTGTTGGTTCAATGGTGGTGGTTCCGTTTAATGGGCGAGAGCTCTCAGCGGTAGTGACTGATCGTGGTCCACTCGTAGGGCAGGCGAATCTAAAGACCATCACTAAATGTGAAGGAGAGATTGCGCTGCTGAGCTCAGTGCAGATCAACTTGATAAGAGATTTATCGGCTAAATATCTCTGCCATCCTTTCGATTTAATCCGTTCGATGGTTCCACCACGATTAGTAACTGTTGAAAAATCGCGGAAAAGGTTTGTTGCAAATATCGGAGTACCTCGCTCATCTAAGATTAAAAGGAGCTATCTCCAATTACCTCCACATCGTAAAAGGCAGACTCTTATCGCGGCGAAACTGGTAGAGCTTCTTCGAGATGGTCCAGCTCTGGCAATCTTGCCTGATGTACGCGAAGTTCAATCGCTAGCTCTTGAGTTAGATGCTCTAGGTGTGAAATACACACGATATGACTCTTCTCAGAGCCGTAGCGATCATTACTCGGCCTACCTCGATATAGCTCAAGGTTTATCGCAGTTAGTTATCGGAACACGGAGTTCGGTATTTTCTCCGGTTGAGAACCTCACTCACATCGTCATGTACAACGAGGGTTCTGAGCACTTCTACGAAAGACGTACCCCCGGCTGGAACGCTAGAGAAGTTGCAATCGAAAGGTCCCGCCTTGAGCATATTTCACTAACATTTATCGGTTACTCACCTTCACTTGAGATCTGTCGTTTTATAGAGAGGAAAGAGATCGCTTTTCGTAAAAGCTCCTCTCGATTAAGTGTTTTCGACTTTGAGCAAACATTCGGGGAACTCATCCCGTCACGAGCCCTGAGCGTGATTAAGAAATCTTTGATGGTAGGTCCAGTGCTCTTCGTTGCACCGGCTAAAGGTTGGGCGCACGCGATTAGATGCTCACGGTGTAAGACCCTTTCTAAATGCAAGTGTGGGGGAAATTTCGAGATTAAGAGTGAGAAGTCATCAATTACATGTAATCACTGTGGAATCGATAATCAACAATGGAAATGCACCTGGTGTGAGAATAAGTCTTATGCGCTGGTGGGCCGTGGAATTGAACGCCATTCTCATGAGATAGGTAAGCTATTACCTGGAGTCGTTATCAAGAATTCCACCGCAGATAAGCCTTTGACCGAAGATGTTGATAGCGGTGTTGTGGTCACTACCCAATCGATGGCTCCCACAGCTCGCAATGGCTATTCCGCAGTTGTATTTCTTGAAGGCAACAGAGTTAATAACCAACCTGATATGAGAGCAGAAGAGAGGATGCGAGAGCTATATTTTGGGCAGAGCGCTCTTGTCAGAGAAGGCGGAGATGTCATTCTGATTCAAGATATCGGAAATCAGATAGTCACAGCGCTTCGTATCTGGAATCCAATGCCTACCTTAGAGAGAGAGCTCTCGGAGAGAGAAGCCCTAGATCTTCCTCCATTTACTCACACAGTTGAAATGGCAATGCCGAAAGAGGAAGTAACTCGCTTCAAGAATGCGCTTCTCAAAGCTCAAGAAGAGGGTCGTCTTCCGATTGAAATGCGGATTCTTGGACCGATAGCTAAAGGCAATCTCTCATCGCTAGTACTTCTCTCGCAGCTCCATAATCATCAGCAAGTGAATCTCCTCATTCATGAGTTTATGCGTAGGAGAAGCCTGTCAAAGAAGGCCCTGCCTTCGCTTCGAATCGACCCATATTCACTTTCTCGTTAGGTAGAATTGGAATATGTCGCTTCAAGAGATTCGCCATTTCGGAGACCCTGTCTTGACGACCCCAACTCTCGAAGTCATCGACTTCGATAAGGAGTTGCGAACGCTGATTAAAGATTTGACCGAAACGATGCTCGCCGCTCCTGGTGCGGGTTTGGCTGCGCCCCAGATTGGGGTTGCTCTCCGTGTCTTTGTCTGGGATGTCGATGGAGCGCTCGGCCATTTAGTAAACCCTTCACTGGATCTAAGCGTGGAGATGCAAGAAGGAGATGAGGGATGCCTAAGTTTCCCGGATTTGGTTTACCCGACTCCTCGCTCGATGAGAGCTGTGGCGAAAGGTTTCAATATGCACGGTGAAGCAATTATCGTCGAAGGCAGTGAACTTCTTGCGCGTGCTCTCCAGCATGAAACAGATCATTTGGATGGAATTCTATTTATCGATCGCCTCTCAGCTGAAGATCGAAAGCTTGCAATGAAAGAGATCCGTGAATCTGATTGGTTTGGCCTCTCAATGGCAGAAGGTAGAGAGCCTGCGGTTAAGGTATCTCCGCACAACCCCTTTGGTCTCGGGCGCTAATGCGTATTGCTATTGCTGCTTCCCCCAATGTTGCCATCCCAACGCTGGAGGCGATTAAGTCGAGTACACATGAACTTGTTCGTATCTTTTCCCAACCTGATCGTCCAGCTGGTAGAGGCCGTCTGCTTGAAGCCACTCCCGTTTCACAATGGGCCTTAGCAGAGAAGATTGAACTATTTCGACCGGAAAAAGCAACGGAGCTAGCGCCTCTGATTGCCGACATTGATTGCTTGATAACTATCGGTTATGGACTTTTAATTCCGGAAGAAGTTCTAACGATTCCTCGTTATGGATTTCTCAATATTCATTTTTCAATTCTTCCTCGTTGGCGAGGAGCAGCGCCAGTACAACGTGCAATAGAAGCGCAAGATACTTTCTCTGGAATAACAGTCTTTAAGCTTGATAAGGGCATGGATACTGGACCGTATTACGTGATGAGTCGATTCGCTTTAGATTCTGACATTACTAGCGACGAACTTCTCGTTGAACTCAGTGAACTTGCACCAGAGGCGTTAATGGAATCCCTAGATTTGATTGAAGCAGGGAAAAAACCAACACCTCAAAATGAGAAGGATTCAACGCGCGCCTTCAAGCTGACTAGGGAAGAGGGTCGAGTAGATCTTAATAAGAGTGCCGAAATTGTCTCCGCAAAGATACGTGCATTTACCTCTAATCCCGGAGCTTGGATTACCTTTCGTGGTTCAGTTATGAAGATAACAATTGGGTCAATTTCGGAAGTTGAGCTGGCTCCGGGAGAGTTGCGTAAAGTTGGAGGAGATTTGTTAATTGGCACCACCACAAAAGCGATTGTCATTGCGACTGTGACCCCATCTGGAAAGCCATCACTCTCTGCATCAGCGTGGCTCAATGGCGCTCGGTTAGTCGATGGCGAGAGCTGTGAGTAACTTCCCGCCTAAACAATTCACAAAACCACGCCCGGATGCTCCGAGGTTATTGGCCTTTGACATCATCTCTGAAGTGAACCGTAGAGGTGGTTATTCAAATTTGCTTCTACCTCAGGCTCTCGCCGACTCTACTTTCGACGAGCGAGATCGTGGATTTACCACCGAACTGGTCTACGGCACGATTCGCATGCAAGGGCTCTATGACTATATTTTCTCTCAGATTAGCGATCGACCTTGGAGTGAAGTTGATCCCGAGATTATCGATTTGGCGCGAATGGGTGCACATCAAGTCTTTTCCATGAGAACTCCACCCCATGCTGCAGTATCGGCGACGGTAGATGTTGCGAGGAAGAAGTTAGGGGAGTCAAAAGGTAGTTTTATAAATGCCCTCATGCGAAAAGCAACCTCTAAAGAATTGAGTCAGTGGCTCGAACCTTTGCAGTCAGAGACTGATGTTATTAAAAGGATGTCTATTGAATATTCTCATCCTGAATGGATTATCTCCGCATACTTTGATCTCTTAAAAGATGAAAATTTGGTGAGAGATGAACTCATTTCCAATAACACTCCAGCCAAGCCGACTCTTGTTTCGTGGCCGGGTGCAAGCACGCAAGAAGAGCTGATCTCACTTGGAGCAAAGCCGACAATGTATTCACGCTTCGGAGCTTTTCACGATGAACCACCGGCATCTCTTGATGTAATTCGCCACAGAAAAGCAGGCGTGCAAGATGAAGGCTCACAACTTGTCGCGCAGATTTTTGCAGATGCCACATCTACAGCAGAAAGGACTCTCGACCTATGTGCGGGTCCCGGCGGAAAGGCGGCGTTACTCTCACATATTTGCGATGTAAGTGGACGCAACTTCGTGGCAAATGAGGTTTCAGAACCACGAGCAGCTCTCGTAAAAAAGGTGATTGGTAGATTTCCAGTGATAGTTGGCGATGCCCGAAGAATTGCAGAATCAGGCCAGAGCTTTGATGCCATTCTTGCAGACGTTCCATGTACTGGATTAGGAGCGCTACGCCGACGACCTGAAGTCAGGTGGCGTCGATCACTTAAGGATTTAGCTCCATTGCTTCAATTACAAAGCGAAATTGTTGAAGGCGCGTTGGCAGTACTTGAGCCAGGTGGAGTTTTTGGATTCGCTACCTGTTCACCGCACTATGCCGAAACAACAGCTCAAGTGCAGTCAATTCTTAAGAAACACCAAGATCTTGAACTCATTGATATATCTGCCTTCCTGCCCCCAGGGCTAGAGCAATGCACTCGCGGGGGAGCTCTCTCGTTATGGGGATATCTTCACAACACAGACTCGATGTTTCTAGCTCTCTTTCAGAAGAAGAGGTAGGTTTTATTCATGCCTCGAGAGATACGAATTACTCCCAGCATACTCAACGCTGATCGTGAGAATTTATCTTCAGAAATATCCCGGATCGCAATTGATAGTGACTTCATTCATCTTGACGTTATGGACAACATATTCGTTCCGAACTTTACCTTCGATTTCGATTCCGCGAAAAGTATTATCCAAAGTTCGCCTGTTCCCATTGATTCACATCTCATGGTCGCCGACGCTGATGAGGTTGCGATCGCATATGCGCAGGCTGGTTCAGCGAGCGTTACATTCCATGTTGAAGCGGTCAGGGATATCCGCATGACAGCCCGCGGTATACGAGCTGCTGGCGCAAGAGCCTCACTTGCTCTCAAACCAGCTAGTGCAATTGGTGACTTTGAAGAGTATTTAAACGAGATTGATATGGTCTTAATCATGACTGTAGAACCTGGATTTGGTGGCCAAGCATTCATGGAAGATATGTTGCCTAAAGTAAGAGAGACTCGAAAGATTATTGGCGACCGCCCTATCTGGCTACAAGTTGATGGAGGTATCTCGCTTGAGACTATTGAGCGGGCAGCTGATGCTGGGGCAGATACATTTGTAGCTGGCAGCGCTGTCTTTAGAGCCGATGATCCCGCAGCAATGATTCGAGAACTTCGCGCTTCCATTCATTAATTACGACGCGTCCTGACTCTGCGGTGAAGTAGAATTGACCCATGAAATCATTCGATGAACTCTGGTTAGAGCTCTCGCAACGACTTATTGATAGGCCTGAAGGCTCGGGCACTGTCGCTGCTGTTGATGCAGGAGTTCATTCAATCGGTAAGAAAATCATCGAAGAAGCTGGCGAAGTGTGGATTGCCGCTGAATACCAGAGCAACGAAGAACTAGCCGAAGAAATCAGTCAACTTATCTATCATCTTCAAACGTTAATGCTCGCACGGGGCATCGCTCCCGCCGATATCTATAGGTATCTTTAAAGCTCAATTGCAGAGAATCAAACATTTTCAAACGAAGAGGTATATGAAATGCTAAGAATCGCGGTTCCGAATAAAGGCTCACTCGCTGACTCCTCTATCGCAATTTTGAAAGAAGCGGGGTATCGCCAACGCAGTGATTCAAGAGATCTCATCCTTCTCGACCCTGAGAACGGCGTAGAGTTTTACTACCTCAGACCTCGCGACATTGCCATCTATGTTGGTTCAGGGGAGCTAGAGGCAGGAATCACAGGAAGAGATTTACTTATCGATTCAGGGGCAAAGGCAGAGGAAGTTCTCGCGCTCGATTTCGGAGCATCAACTTTTAGATTTGCTGGACCAGCAGGATCGAAATTTTCACTATCTGCAATTGCAGGAAAGCGTATTGCGACTGCATATCCCGGTTTGGTTGAGCAGTACCTCAGCGATAAGAAGATAGAAGCCAAAGTAGTGCGACTTGATGGCGCTGTTGAAAGTAGCGTACGACTAGGAGTCGCCGATGCCATCGCCGATGTTGTTAGTACTGGAAACACGTTGCGGCAGGCTGGCCTAGAGATTTTTGGTGAAGAGATTCTTAATAGCGAGGCAGTTGTGATCAAAGGTGTTGGAAAGGAACTTCCTTCAGGCCTAGATATTTTGATTCGTCGCCTCCAAGGAGTCGTTACAGCGAGACAATACGTCCTACTTGATTACGACATTCCAAAGAGCTCGGTTGATAAGGCATGTGCCATCACTCCAGGTTTAGAATCTCCAACAATTTCACCTTTGCAGAAAGATGATTGGGTAGCTGTGCGAGCGATGGTTCTCCGAAGTGAAACAAATCGCCTGATGGATGAATTATGGGCGTTAGGTGCGCGAGGTATTTTGGTAAGCGTTATTCACGCTTGCCGGCTTTAAAGCTCGCCTCTTCAACTTCTTCTCTAGTGATTCCCAAGAGATAGAGGACTGAATCCAAGTACGGTGCACTCACTGTGCTATCCGCCGCAGCCTTAACTGCTGGCTTTGCATTGAAAGCGATTCCAAGTCCCGCGGCTGCGATCATATCTAAATCGTTTGCACCATCGCCGATCGCGATTGTCTGTTCGAGTTCGACACCTTCAGCTTTTGCAAAATCTCGAAGCGCTTCGGCTTTTGCAGCGCGATCAATAATCTTGCCAGTAATTTTTCCGGTCAATTTTCCGCCGATAATCTCCAAAGAATTCGCGCGGTAATGTGAGATATTGAGTTCCTTTATCAATGGTTCAATGACAGCGGTGAATCCACCAGAGACAACAGCAACGCTGTGACCCAGTTTCTGTAGCGTTGTGACAAGTGTGCGCGCTCCTGGAGTGAGAACTATTTGATTTCGAACTTGGCTTATTACCGATTCATCCAAACCCTCTAAAAGGGCAACACGGGCACGTAAGCTTGCCTCAAAATCAATTTCGCCCCTCATTGCTCTCTCTGTTATCTCACGAATCTGAGTTTCTACGCCCGCGTGAGTTCCCAATAAGTCAATAACCTCTTGCTGGATAAGAGTTGAATCAACATCCATGACGACGAGTTTCTTGGCCCATCTCATCAGGCCGCCAGGGGAGACTGCAATATCTACGCCTTCGCTATTTGCAATCTGCGCAAGACCTTCTCGAATACATTGTTGATCTACCTCTGATATAACGAATTCAATTGCAGTAATGGGATAGCTCGCAGTACGGTGGATCCGTTCGATATTGCCGCCATGCTCAGCGATCTCTGCAGCAATGGATGCGATTGCCGAAGGTGCCAAAGGGTTTCCAAGTGCTACGACATGCATCAATCCGGTCTTTGCCGCAATGGAAGAAATTTCTTGAACTTGAAATGAAGTTGCAATATCTACGCCTAGTTCGAGCGCACATGCATTGAGATCTTCCTCAATTGCTTCACGGTGATCTGGATTGAGAGATATCAGAACTGTCAGGATCACTCGATCGCGAGCTACGACCTGTTCGATATCGATGATGGTGATTGAAAATGGAGCTAATGCTGTGAAGAGAGCTTGTGTTATTCCGGGGGTATCTACACCTGAAAGAAGAATCAACCCCGTAAATTGGCTTGCAGGAAGTGAGCCTGAATTAGTAGAGCTAGTGCGGCCTGGTTCGGTCATGGCGCTAGATTAGTACGAATCACAGCCACTAATGCCCCTACTTGCCTTCGGATAGGCATAGTTAGTTATATCTTGCTCCCTATGGCTGGAGATTATGTACTTGAGCTCCACAGCGTTGTGGTGGAACGCGATAGTAGGGCGATTCTAGGCCCCATAAATTTCGCCATTAGACCGAATGAGCGATGGGTAATTCTTGGACCTAATGGCGCTGGCAAATCAACGATGTTGCAGATTCTCGCTACTCGCATCTTTCCTACTCGTGGCACTGTACATGTTTTAGATAAAGAGATGGGAAAGTGTGATCTCTCAGAGCTTCGGACCCGTATAGGTATCTGTGGAGCACTCATCTCTGAAGATATTCCTGCAGATGAGATCGTTCGAGATGTAGTTCTTACCGCCGCTTACGCAATTCTCGGAAGGTGGAACGAAGCATATGATCTCTGGGACGAATCCAGAGCTGTTGCACTTCTCACCACTTTTGGAGTTCGCGAATTAGCAGATCGCACTTATGGCTCATTGAGTGAAGGCGAGCGAAAGCGAGTTCAAATCGCTCGAGCCTTGATGGCAGATCCGGAGCTCTTATTGCTCGATGAACCTGCTTCAGGGCTCGATTTGGGAGGACGCGAAGATTTGCTGACTCGCTTCTCAGCCTTCGCCGCAGATCCCGCTGCTCCAGCGATGATTGTCGTCACGCACCATATTGAAGAAATTCCTGCTGGCACTACCCATGCGCTCTTACTAAAGAATGCAACTATCGCGGTCTCAGGCCCTGTCGCCGATGTTATAACAACAGAACACATCTCGGCTGTCTTTGAGATTCCAATTACTGTCACAAATGAGGCGGGTCGTTTCTTCGCTCGCGCACAACGATAGGCAATGTTTTTACTTTCTGAAATCGATTCATCATGGCACGAAATATTCGCGCCACATCTTGATGAAATCAACGAGATTTTCGAGTCGCTTGGTGATAGTGAAATTACTCCTGCGAGGCAATTAATCTTTAGCGCCTTCTCACTACCAATTACCGAAGTCAAGGTACTCATTCTTGGCCAAGATCCTTACCCTGCAGAAGGTGTAGCTGATGGCTTGGCCTTCTCTTCGGGTCAACCGAGCCTTATCCCCTCATCGCTTCGAAATATTTTCAAGGAGTACAGCGATGATCTCGGATTCGAAAGACCAGAGACGGGCAGTTTGCAGAGTTGGCAGAACAGGGGGGTGTTACTTTTAAACACCGCGCTTACAACTGAGATAGGTAAACGAGATACACATAAATCCCTGGGCTGGAAGAATCTGATTTCTTCAATTCTTCTGGAACTTTCTAGAAGAGATATAGTGGCAATTCTTTGGGGAAATTCTGCGAGATCAGCCGGAAGTATCTTTTCTCACAAGATTGAGTCGGTACATCCAAGTCCACTCTCGGCCCACCGAGGTTTCTTCGGTTCAAGGCCTTTTACAAAGACAAATGAGATATTGGCACAAATTGGAAGAGATCCTGTTAACTGGAAGCTATCTTAAAGAAGAAAGACCCCCTAGATAAACCAGGGGGTCTTTCTTATAGCTTTCTTTACTTACTTAGCCGATCCACATTTCAATAGGTGATTGCATGAAGTAGATAACAAAGAGAGCACTCACACCGATTAGGAGTGGGTGAATCTCTTTACGTCGACCTTGGATTGCGCGAATCACTACGTGAGTGATGAATCCAGCACCGATACCAACGGAGATGTTGTATGTAAATGGCATCAAGATAATTGTAAGGAATGCAGGAATCGCGATTCCATAATCTGACCAATCAATTCCGCTGATCTGAGTCATCATCAAGAAACCTACGACGATTAAAGCAGGGGTAGCTGCCTCGTATGGAATCATCGCAACGACTGGAGCTAGTAATGTTGTTAGAAGGAAGCATGCTCCAGTAACGATTGACGCTAGACCAGTACGTGCACCTTCGCCCACACCAGCAGCGGATTCGATGTAGCTGGTGTTCGATGAAATGCTTGCCGCACCACCTGCTACTGCCGCCAATGAGTCGACAAGTAGGATTTGATCGTTATATGGAATATTTCCATCCTTATCAACCAATCCTGCTTCATGACCGATTGCTGTGACAGTTCCGACTGTGTCGAAGAAGTCTGAGAGCAAGAGGGTAAATACAAGGAGGATTGCAGCAACAACGCTGATTTCTCCAAATCCACCGAAGAGGTCAAATTGGCCAATGAGACCAAAATCAGGTGTTGCAACCCATCCGTCGGCAGGAAGATTAGGAACGTTGAGTCCCCAGCCCTTTGGATTTACAAAGTTTGATCCGTCAGCATTACCGCCTGGGATGTAATTTGGTCCGATTTTAAAGGCGCGTTCTGCTAGAACTGCAAGGAGAGTAGCAACCCCGATACCAATAAGAAGAGCGCCCTTTGTCTTGCGGACCATAAGCGCGATCATAATAAAGAGACCGATGGCGAATATTACGATTGGCCAACCAACAAGTTCACCATCGAATCCGAGTGTTACCGGCACTGGACCTGTGCCTGGAGTCTTTCGTACGAATCCAGCGTCAACAAGACCAATGAGGGCGATGAAGAGACCGATACCTACTGAGATAGCAATCTTGAGCTGACCAGGGACTGCCTTAAATACAGCGGTGCGAAATCCGGTGAGGACGAGGATAGTGATGATGATGCCTTCGAGAACCACAAGGCCCATCGCTGCTTCCCATGACATCTGCTGTGCAATTACAACCGCAACAAATGTATTAAGACCCAAACCTGTAGCAAGTGCCAATGGGTAGCGACCAACAACTCCCATAAGGATTGTTAAGACGCCGGCAACGAGGGCAGTTGCTGCCGCAATCATTGCAATTTGTGGCTCCTGAGTTCCGCCAATGAAGTTCCCATTAGCATCTTTGGTGTAGCCGATGATGAGCGGATTAAGAACCACGATATAAGCCATTGTGAAGAACGTGACGAGACCGCCGCGAATTTCCTGACCTACAGATGATCCACGCTCCGATATTTTGAAATAACTATCAAGCATGAGGTACCTTCCTGATTTTGTTAACGGGGGTGTTTGCGACCCCGTGTGAAATGACGGCTCACAGACCGAAGGAAGGCCTTATATTAAAGTTTTTCGGCTCCTACTTAGCGGTCTGACGCGCCAAAACTCCGAGAGAAATGGCGATCGAGTTGCCTATGAGGAGGGCAAATAGCAATGTTCCAAGGCCTAAAGTCCCACCTAAGGCCCATCCAGCCAAGAGAACCGTGACTTCTATAGCTAGACGAACACGACTCACGCGGATTCCGGTGACCCTATGAAGACCTGTCATAGCGCCATCACGAGGGCCGGGGCCTAGACCGCATGTGATGTACAAGGCAGAGCCAACCCCTACCAGAGCGATACCCACGAGTGCGAATACGATTCCGAGAAGGTAGTTATCTTGTGCAGGAAAAATATGTATTCCAACTTCGATAAAGAGCGCAATAAGCACAATATTTGAAAGTGTTCCAAAACCTGGTCGCTCTCGTAATGGGATCCAAATCAATAAGACAAAGATTGATGTAATGGCGGTGGTCCAACCGATTAAAAGACCTGTGCGTTGAGAGAGGCCTTGTGCGAATACCGTCCAGGGTGCATTTCCAATATTGCTTTGAATCAGAAGTGAATCGCCCAATCCAAAGATTGCTAAACCAACGAAAAGAATTATGACCCTGATGGGGGCTAGATCCCATCTATGCGCGGCTTTCCACCGAGTAGGGGGAATAGTTTTGTGCGGCGCAAAGAAAGCAGCAAGATTGGCGAGCTTCATTTGAGGAAGTCTAGCTCCCTGAGCTCTATAGTGAGGGTATGCGCTTATCGACTTCGCTGTTGAATATGCCAAATGTTGAGAGCTTTTCATTCATTGGCTCCGGAACACTTCTTAATGTCATCGCTATTCTTATAGGAGCAAGTATCGGTGTTGCTTTAGGCGCACGGTTACAAGCATCTTCGCAACGTTTAATCACCGATGTGCTTGGTCTCGTCACGGCACTTGGAGCGGTCTCGGCTCTCTCTCCACTATGGAATCCAGCCTTCCGAGAAAAGTTCGCCGAAGGTCTGCCTTTGCTGGTGATACTTTTAACGATGATTATCGGTGGTTTAATCGGTAGTGCTCTTGATTTAGAAACCAAACTTGATCACCTGGGGGAGTATCTGCGAGGAAAGTTTCGCGCTTCGAAGGAATCACCCTTTATTGAGGGATTTGTGAGCTCCTCTTTACTCTTTGTGATCGGCCCACTGGCAATTCTCGGCAGTGTAAGCGATGGAGCTTCGCGTGGAATCGATCAACTTGTACTCAAATCCTCTCTCGACTTATTCGCTGCCATGGCTTTCGCGTCAACTCTCGGTTGGGGGGTTGCCGCATCGATAATTCCAGTTGCAATCTATCAAGGCGCATGGACCGCAATCGGATGGTTTGCTGGCAACGTTCTAGATCCCTATCAGATTGACGCGATGTCAATTGTCGGTGGGTTGTTGCTTATTGGAATCGCGCTTCGCCTTCTTGATATGAAAAAGATTGCAATCGCCAATCTTCTTCCAGCTCTTTTCTTGGCGCCACTGATCGCATTTTTAGCGCATTCGATCTAGATTTAGAAAAACTATTCACCAAACGGGAGTGGATCAGTTGAAATATGTCCTGCTCGTGATTCCCGAGCAGTTACATTTCGCATATGGTGTCTACGGCATAAGACTTCATAAGCAACTTCCTCACTCTTACCTACATCACCCACTACAACTTGTTCGCCTTCAGTAACCATTACGCCATTAATGGTTCTAGCGTTATGTGTTGCTCTTGAACCACACCAGCAGAGCGCTTCTACCTGAAGCGTGTTGACTCGATCTGCTAGTTCGACCAGTCGCGCAGAACCAGGGAATAACTTGGTACGAAAATCTGCCAAAATACCGAAGGCATAGACATCGATTCCTAAGCCATCAACGATTTTGGCTAATGAATCAATCTGAAGTGGTTCATAGAATTGAGCTTCATCGCAGATTATGTAATCAATACGTTCGCCCATCGATAGCTTGTCGAGAACAAATTTATGGATATCAAAGCCTGGTAAGACTTCAATCGCGGGGCTTTGTAAGCCAAGACGAGAGGAAATTACCCCTGTACCCGCACGGTCGTGACTTGTGAATATCAAACCGCCTCGACCTCTGCTCTGATGGTTATGAGCTGTCTGAAGAGCAAGCGTCGATTTACCGCTATCCATCGTTCCGCAGTAATAGATGAGCTCAGCCATTACTCAATCCTGCCATCTTCATTGGCTGAAGGCTCACTTTATTACTCCAAGTCTTATAAGTTCTTTTGCTAAGTATGGAGCCAGATATTGGCTCATCGCCACAGTTAAATGAGATTTATCACGATAGACAACGACTCCATCAATAACTGCAGGACATGTTTCCTCACATAACCAAGGAGTCGGATTGAGAGGTATTAGTCCAGGCGCCACTTCAGGAGAGATCGGCCGAGAAGTATCACATTTCTCTCTCGCCATTTCAGCTAAGCAGGTTGGAATGTCAACTTGAGGCAGGGGAGTATCTGTGAGGTAAATCGGAAAGTCTGTATATTTTTTTATTCGACTTAACGCTGTAGCTTCGCCAGAGAGCCACCAATTACGGGAATTTATCTCTGAATTCGGTGCAGTAAATGGCTGCATTCCGGTCATGATGACGGCACTCGGCTTTATCTGAGAGATGCGCTTGATCGAAGAATCTCTGAAAGCCTGACAATCGGCGACTCTATATTGCGATGAAAGTTCTTTTATTACCTCAGCCGCGGGGCAGGCAGATTTGGTTAACGAGACTATCTTGAGACCATTTTCACGACCAACAATATCTAGCGCAGGGAGCCACTGGGCGGCATGCGAGTCACCATAGAGCACAACGGTCTTATTGCTAGTCGTGTCTCCGTACTCACACTTCGGTGCAACAGTTACGCCGACATGAATGTGGCAACCATCGAGATTGTTTTTTGGTTTCTGCCGCACCTCATCGATATCAAATGAAAATCCAGATGCTGAAGTTATAGAGCTGTTATAGGAGAAAATAATAGCCAGGCCGAGAAATACGGAAACCAGAGTTGCGAGCAAAGTGGAGAGATAGACCTTCTTACTGCTCACAGCCCGATATCGCAGCGGTTCCTCAACGAATCTATGTGTGAAATCAGCGAGCAGGAGAACTATAAAGATAGCAACTACGAGTTCGAGCGGAGTCAGCTCTCTAGAAAGATAAATTTCAGGAATAACTAGAACAGGCCAATGCCAGAGGTAGAGGGGATACGAGATTTTTCCCAGCCATTGAACCACTCCGTGACGAGAAGTTTTATCGAGGAATGGGGGCCACTTGTTCATACTCAAAATGAGTAGGGCGGTTGCTAGCACTGGAATGATTGCTGCAGTTCCAGGAAAAGAAGTATTTTCATTGTAGATAATTGAAGAACCAACGATCAGCAGAAGTGCCAAGAGACCCCATTGAGGGCGAGAAAAAATCCGCTCCCTCATCCGCTCTGAAGCGAAAAGTATGAGCGCTCCAATAGCCAATTCCCAAGCCCTAGTCGGAAGAATATAGAAAGACCAGACCGGCGAACCTTCAGTTAGATAGAGAGAGAAGATAAAGGAGAACGAGGCAACTGCCAGGACTCCGTAGAAAACTCCCTTACGTCCTTTCAATCGGAAGAGAATTAATATAATAATGGGCCAGAAAAGGTAGAACTGCTCTTCGACTGCTAGCGACCAAAAATGAATGAAGGGCGAAGGGGTTGATCCAAGATTCTGGTAATCGGCATTCCATAGCGCAAATAGAAAGTTGGAGATGTAGGTCGACGCGGCGATAAGGTCTCTACCGAAGTCGGCTCGATAGGTTGAAGGTAATACCGCCCAACCTGTAATTCCAGTCGTAAGCACAACAAGAAATGACGCTGGCAATAGTCGCTTAAAGCGACGCGCATAGAAAGCGGCAAATGCCAGATTATTGCGCTCCTCTATTTCTCGCAGCAGAAGGTTGGTAATCAGATATCCCGAAATCACATAGAAGATATCTACGCCGATATATCCACCCGGCAAGAGATCAGCATGATAAATCAGGACCAAGAGTGCCGCTAAGGCTCGCAGGCTCTGAATGTGTGGTTCGCGAACTGTTCTCATCATGAATTTGTGAGTATGTGAATCTTAATTGCAGGATAATTCCTGCTGATTGTTAGGTGACCATTCAATTCCGGTATCTCACTAACGAAGGCAATATCTGTCACAACTGCTTTAAGTTCGTGCACGAGTTGAATAGCCGCTCCTATAGTTCCACCGGTCGCCAGAATGTCATCGATCAAAAGCACTCTTGACCCTTCTGGGATTGCGTCGCGGTGAATCTCCAACTCAGCCTCACCGTATTCAAGTCCGTAGCTTCGAGAAATTGCATCGTGCGGAAGTTTGCCTTTTTTGCGAATTGGGATGAAACCAATACCCAACTCATGTGCAACTGCTGCTGCAAAGATGAATCCCCGCGCTTCAACACCGGCTACATAGTCGACGGAAGAACTTCTAGAAACTATCTCGCGAATTATCGATGAGAAAGCTGGGCCGTCGGAGAGTATCGGAGTGATATCTTGAAAGAGGATTCCATCTTTAGGAAAATCCGGAATAAGCCTCATCAATAGCAATGCATCGCGATAGCTCTTCACGGGATGAACTTTATGTCCAACTTGATTGCTCTTCAGCTTTATATGGTAAATCCGGGCTAAAGATTTCGATATCTGTGTCCGAAAGGGGACTTGAACCCCTAATCCCTTGCGAGAACTAGCACCTCAAGCTAGCGCGTCTGCCAATTCCGCCACCCGGACGAGTGCGCTAGCGAAATGACCCGCTAGCTGAAATACGAGGCAAAGATAGCAACGGTTCTCCCACGAAGCAAAACGTACGAATATGGCTCACTTTCCTCTCATCTGCGAGAGAATGACACCATGGTAGGTAAGCCCGATAATGGCCAGAAATTTTCTTCAATAGAAGAAGAGGCCGTTTCAATATGCCAAGATCTCATTCGTATTCCCTCTGTAAATTTTGGAGAAGGCAAGGGCGACGAAAAAGCAGTCGCCGAGTATGTGGTCGCCTCTCTTGCCGAAGTTGGAATTTCGGCAGAGATATTTGAATCCGCACCTAATCGCTGCAACGTTATTGCCAAAATTGCAGGGAGTGATGTAAGTCGACCAGGCTTGGTTCTGCATGGTCACATTGATGTTGTGCCGGCAAATGCAGCGGATTGGCAAGTAGACCCGTTCTCTGGTGACATTCGAGATGGCGCAATTTGGGGACGCGGTGCTGTCGATATGAAGAATGTTGATGCAATGATCTTGGCAATCGTTCGCAATTGGAGCCGCACTGGTTATCAGCCACCTCGAAATATTCTCCTAGCCTTCTTCGCCGATGAAGAAGCTGGCAGTAATTTCGGTTCTCGTTTTATGACACGTGAGCATCCTGTAGTTTTCGAAGGATATTCTGAGGCAATCTCTGAAGTTGGTGGGTTTTCGGTCACCTTAAAGAACGGTAAAAGACTTTACTTCATCGAGGCAGCTCAAAAAGGCATTCACTGGATGAGGTTAACTGCTGATGGTTTAGCAGGGCATGGCTCAATGATTAACAACAATAACGCCATCACTCGATTATCAGATGCGGTTTCAAAAGTTGGATCTTATCCCTGGCCGCAACGCTACACCGAGACAGTGAAGATTCTTTTCCGTAAAATCGCTGATGCAACTGGGCGGCCTTACGATGAGAATGATTTAAGGCCTTTACTCGATGAGATTGGCCCAACCGCTCGAATGATTGGTGCAACGCTATCTAACACCGCGAATCCAACTATTCTCGAAGCAGGTTATAAAGCGAATGTTATTCCGGGCAGCGCCTCGGCAGTTATTGATGGACGCTTTCTTCCTGGCTACGAGGATGAACTCAATTCAACTATTCGTTCTATCGTTGGACCAGAAATTCATATTGAGACCCTGACCAGAGATATCGCATTGGAAGTGAACTTCACAGGACCTCTCGTTGACGCCATGTGTGCAGCAATCATTAGTCAGGATCCAGAGGGTATTCCGGTTCCGTATTTAATGAGCGGCGGTACTGATAATAAAGCGCTATCAGAACTGGGCATTATCGGATATGGATTTAGCCCGTTGCGACTACCTGCAGATTTAGACTTTATGGCGCTCTTTCATGGTGTTGATGAGCGAGTTCCGATTGAGAGTTTGCATTTCGGGGTACGCGCTCTGGATAACTTTCTAAGAAGGTGTTGAGACTTCGTTTAGTACTTCTCTAATTGTTTGCGGAAGTACGATCTCTTCACTCTTAAGGACACCTCTGAGTTGGGCGCCAGTGCGCGCGCCAACAATCGCTGAAGTAACTGATGGATTATCGCGAACCCATGCCAAGGCAACTTCGAGAGGCGCAAAACCCAAGCCTTCAGCTGCGACCGCTACCGCTTCAACGATGCGAGAGGCGGCAGGGGTTAAATATGGTTCGACATGTTTAACAAAGTGGGGAGCAGCCGCTCTGGAATCACTTGGCACACCTTTTCTATATTTTCCGGTCAATACACCTCTGCCCAAAGGCGCCCAAGCAATGAAACCAAAGCCGATTTCGTCAGCGGCTGGAATAACTTCAGATTCGGCACTGCGATTAAGAAGTGAGTACTCATTGGTACTAGTGGCGATAGGAGCCTTCATAGAGTGCGCCTGTTGCATTGTTGCGGCACGCGCAGCCTGCCATCCTGAGAAATTTGAGATGCCTACATAACGAGCCCTGCCTGTACTAAATGCATAATCGAGGGCGGAGAGAGTGTCATCCAAAGGATTCTGTGGGTCCCATTGGGAAAGTTGCCATATATCTAGATAGTCAGTTCCTAATCTTGCAAGGGTCTTATCTAAATCATTAATCAAACTCTGCCTTGAGTTACTAATGACTAGGTTTCCATCAATAATCTTTGTGCCAGCCTTGCTAGCGATAATCATCGAATCTCGAGCGAAGAGTGTTCCGATCATTCCGCCAATTACTCGCTCACTATCTCCATCTCCGTAAATTGGTGAGGTATCAAGGAAATTTCCACCAGCTTCAATGTAGGCCCGAGCCTGATCGACTGCTTCATGGGTATCGGTGTCACGTCCCCACGTCATAGTGCCGAGTCCAATATTTGAGAGAACCAGACCACTAGTTCCAGCTCTGCGCATCTCCATGAGCGCGACCTTAGCAAGGTTGGGCCGACTTACACTCCATTTCATGTGTAACCTTTCGTGTTGTCGCAGAAAGGGGAGTACTCATGTCGGTAATCATTCTTCTTCGTCATGCCCACTCTGCAGCCAATGATTCGGGTTTGCTAACAGGGCAGTTGCCGGGTATTTCTCTCTCAAAGAAAGGCTTCGCTCAGGCAAACCAGTTAGTCGAAAGAATTGGTAAGGGGCACATTGATAGGTTGCATATCAGCCCGATTGAACGCTGTCAGCTAACGATTGATCCTTGGCTGCGGTCAAAATATTCATCAACACTAGAGAGCTTCCGTGTCGACGATAGTCTTACAGAGATTGATTTCGGCGATTGGAGTGGTCGAAAATTGTCATCGCTTCGTCGCGAGAAGATGTGGAGCTTTGTTCAGAATAGACCTTCACAGGTAACTTTTCCGAATGGTGAGTCATTTAGAGCTGCACAACGGCGAGCTTTTGAAGGAGTTGAGAGAATTGCTAATGCTAGAGGCTCGAAGGTTAATTTGGTTCTCTCGCATTCAGATACGATTAAATTGATAGTGTCAAAATATCTTGGAATGAAATTGGATTCTTTTCAGCAGTTACAAATCAATCCTGCCTCATTCACGATCCTGAACGTTACCAAAGGTGGCACCTCACTTATAACCATTAACAATATGGGTGCCCTCAAGGATCTGTTGTAATGCTACGAACCTTTGAGAATGTCTCACGGTTTACAGTAGGAACTTTGGGGGAGCCAGGTTCTCGTTCCTTCTGGATTCAGGTTCGTAGCGGAAACGTGCTTGTAAGTGTCGCCGCAGAGAAAAGCCAAGTTTCTCTACTAGGCGAGCGTTTTGAGGAAATGTTGAGAGAGATTCGCCTTGCCCACCCCAAAATCGAGCGACCAGATCTTATCGAAGATCGCGAAGATCTTGAAACTCCCGTTATTGGAGAGTTTCGTATCGGTGCTATCGCAATATTCTTTGATGAGTTCACCGAAAAAGTCCAAGTCGACCTCCGTGAGGTGAATATCGATGTTGACGAAGAGGATATCTTTGAGATTGATTCTCCCTCGTTAGATAATATTCAAGTCGTCCGTGCTTATCTCTCTTTGGCACAGGTGAAATCCTTTGCACTCCGTGCAGAGGCTTTGGTAAAGGCTGGCCGTCGACCTTGCCCATTCTGTGCTCTTCCTATTGATCCACTTGGACATATCTGCGCTCGAGCCAATGGTTATCGTCGATGAAAAGTGCTGCTGAAATTCTCGGAGAAGGAATAGTTAGGGTTGAGGGCAGGTTAGTTGATGCCTCGAATGCAACGCTATTTGCAGCGTTAGAACTTGATGGTCAATCGGTTCGAGCTATCTATAAACCGATTTCTGGTGAGCGCCCACTGTGGGATTTTCAATCTGGAACACTTGCATTTAGAGAACGTGCCGCATATTTAATCAGTGAAGCGATGGGATGTGATCTCGTTCCTCTCACAATTCTTCGTGATGGCCCCTTTGGCGAAGGTTCTTTTCAGCTCTGGATCGATATTGATGAGAGCGTGGATCTGGCACTCTATTTCAGAGAGACACATCCAAATTTACGCAAAGTTGCACTCTTCGATGCCGTAATTAACAATACCGATAGAAAAATCGGACATTTATTGCCCACTGAATCAGGTCACCTCTACGTGTGCGATCACGGGGTGACTTTTCACGAGGAAGATAAATTAAGAACAGTACTGTGGCAATGGTCTGGTCAACCGTTGAATAAGGATGAGTTAGAGATGCTCAAATCTCTACATGTGAAAATCTCTGAATTTACGATCGAAGAATTATCCGGATTACTTAACGAAGTTGAGATTAAAGCTCTCTTAATGCGGGTCGATAGATTGATCTCAGAAGCTACCTTTCCTGAGCCAAACCCAGATTGGCCCGCAGTTCCTTGGCCACCTTTTTAGGCTAGATATGCCGGTTCAGGTATTACTCTTGTGCAATGGAATCATGGGCAGGTTTGGATTTACCTCCACTCTCAAAGAGCTTTGAAATCCCTGACTTGAAGTTATTTGATACAGCCTCACAAACCATCAAGCCTTTAGCTAAGAAAAATGATTACAAAATTTATGTCTGCGGAATTACGCCATACGATGCAACCCATCTGGGACATGCCGCCACATACCTCACCTTCGATCTCATTAATCGTTACCTGCGCCTATCAGGTGCAACAGTGAATTTCGTTCAGAACATCACGGATATAGATGATCCGCTTCTTGAACGTGCCGAGCGAGACGGTACTAACTGGCAAGATCTAGCGAGATCACAGATAAATCTCTTTCGTGGGGATATGGTCAATCTTCATGTTATTCCGCCAGATCATTACATAGGTGTTGTTGAAGCGATGGCACTCATCATCGAATCAATTGAAGCGCTAGTCGCAACCGGAAATACATATATGGTTGAAAGCGATCTCTACTTTGAGGTTCATTCAGATTCAAAGTTCGGATCACGATCGCACCTTAATCAAGATGAGATGCTAGAGATATTCTCTCAACGGGGAGGCGATCCGAAGAGAGCCGGAAAGCGGAATCCGCTTGATGCCTTGTTGTGGCGGGGCGAACGACCAGGAGAACCATCATGGCAATCACCTTTCGGCGCAGGCAGACCTGGATGGCATATTGAGTGTTCAGCTATCGCATTGACTTATCTATCACGCAAATCTGCCGATGGGGAATCGGAAAATGAATCGATTGATATTCAAGGTGGTGGAAGTGATCTAGTTTTTCCCCATCACGAAATGTCTGCCTCGCAATGTGCGCTGATCACTAAAAAAGAGTTCGCCTCTCACTACGTTCATGCTGGAATGATCGGGCTTAATGGCGAAAAGATGAGTAAATCGCTCGGAAATTTAGTTTTTGTCTCTACTTTGATAAACCAAGGAGTAGAACCAGCTGCCATTCGTTGGGCGCTTTTTTCTTCCCACTTCACTAAAGATAGAATGTGGAATCAAGAATTACTAGATGATTCAATCGACTGGATCAATCGTCTGCGAACAGCTTTATCCCGAGTTGATGTTGCCCCCACAACACCAGCTATTACCGGCATTATTCGAGAGCTGTCAGAGAATCTCAATACAGCGGCAGCTTTACATCTCATTAAAGAGTGGATTGAGCAGAGTGAAAATGGAGAACCGTCGGGTTTAGAGTCCAGGGGGGAGGCGGGAGAGTTCTCTCGCGCCTTAGATACGATTCTCGGAATAGCGCTCTAAATCTCCTTCTCACTTTCTGTACGGTAACCTTTGCACCATGACGACTCACCAGGTTATTTCTAACGGAATAACGCGAAAGCGCCCAGGACAGTTGCGTTCAGCTCTCTCATTGGGGCCGGTAATTGCCGATGGTGCCATGGGAACAATGTTGCAAGCGGCAGATCCATCCCTGGAAGATTTCCAAAATCATGAAGGTTGTAATGAGATTTTGAATATCACTCGTCCCGATGTAGTTGCGTCGGTTCACCGCGCCTATCTAGAAGTTGGCGTCGATGCGATTGAAACCAATACATTCGGAGCAAACTGGGCCAACCTTGCAGAGTATGGAATTGAAGACCGTATTTATGAGTTAGCAAGAGCGGGTGGTGAGATAGCTCGAAAAGTTGCTGATGAATTTTCAACTCCAGAGCATCCACGCTTTGTTCTCGGTTCACTTGGACCCGGCACCAAATTACCAACCTTGGGTCACACAACTTACGAGAAACTCAAAGAAGCCTATCGAATCGCTTCTCAAGGATTGGTAGATGCTGGAGTAGATGCTTTACTGATCGAAACAACCCAAGATTTACTTCAAGCAAAAGCTGCAGTAAATGGAGCGCGGGAAGTCATTGATTCGCTCGACCACGATGTTATGTTGATTGCTCAGGTAACGGTGGAAACGACCGGAACAATGCTTCTCGGATCTGAAATCGGGGCAGCTCTTAATGCCCTCGAACCGTTAAACATTGATCTCATCGGTCTTAATTGTGCGACAGGACCTGCAGAGATGTCTGAGCACTTGAGGTATCTTTCAAAGAATTCGGGTATCGCTCTATCGGTAATGCCAAATGCCGGACTTCCAATACTAGGACCCAACGGGGCAAGTTACCCGTTAGGTCCAGACGAACTTGCGACTGCACTCTCTACCTTTGTAGATGATTACGGAATTGCTCTGATTGGTGGTTGCTGTGGAACAACACCGGCCCACCTTGAAGCTGTTGTCTCTGCAGTACGAGGAAGAGCGTTACCTACTCGCAATATTCAGAGAGATCCTTCAGTCTCTTCCTTATACCAATCTGTTCCACTAACCCAGGATTCGACATTCTTAGCTATCGGTGAGCGAACAAACGCTAATGGGTCACGGGCATTCCGTGATGCTTTGATTTCTGAGGATTGGCAAACGTGCGTTGAGATTGCCCGCGATCAAATCCGCGATGGTGCACACGTTCTTGATCTTTCGGTGGATTACGTTGGTCGTGACGGCGCACGCGATATGTATGAGATTGCCTCTCGTTTTGCTACCTCATCGACTCTGCCAATCATGCTTGATTCAACTGAGCCAGCGGTAATCAAAGCCGGCTTAGAGGCTTTAGGTGGGCGCTGCATCATCAACTCTGTTAACTACGAAGATGGAGATGGTCCCACATCGCGCTTTGCTCGCATCATGCCTCTCGTGAAGGAACACGGGGCGGCTGTAGTTGCTCTTACAATTGACGAAGAAGGTCAAGCGCGCACAGCAGAATGGAAATTACGAGTTGCACGACGCTTGATTGCAGATCTTCGCGACAATTGGGCGATTTCTGTTGGCGACATCATGATTGATGCGCTTACTTTCCCCATCGCAACCGGACAAGAAGAGACTCGCAGAGATGGCCTAGAAACAATCGAGGCAATACGTGTTTTGAAGCTCGAGTATCCAGAGGTTCAAACAACTCTTGGAGTAAGCAATGTTTCTTTCGGTCTCAATCCTGCGGCTCGCGTCGTATTGAATAGCGTCTTTCTTCACGAGTGTTACCAAGTTGGATTAACTTCCGCAATCGTTCATCCCTCAAAAATTATGCCTATGGCCCGTATTGAAGAACGTCAACGTGAAGTCGCTCTTGATCTCATCTATGACCGTCGTACCTTTGATGGCGAGAATTGCACCTACGACCCACTCTCCGAGTTCCTGCAGTTATTTGAGGGGGTCGAGCTCACAGCTTCTCGTTTAACGCGTGCCGCCGAACTTGCTGCATTGCCGCTAGAAGAGCGTTTGCAGAGACGAATCATCGACGGTGAAAAGGTTGGTCTCACTGATGATTTAGATGAGGCACTATCTCGTTCGATCAAACCTCTCGCAATCATTAACGACCACTTGCTTGAAGGAATGAAAGTGGTAGGCGAACTCTTTGGAAAGGGCGAGATGCAGCTTCCATTCGTTCTGCAGAGCGCCGAGGTAATGAAGAGCGCGGTTGCCTACCTAGAACCTCATATGGAGAAGAGCGACGAAGGCGGAAGAGGCACAATGCTTCTCGCAACTGTAAAAGGCGATGTTCATGACATCGGCAAGAACTTGGTAGATATTATCCTTTCAAATAACGGTTATCGCGTCGTTAATATTGGAATCAAGCAAACAGCGAATCAGATTATCGATGCGGCTCTTGAACATAACGTCGATGCGATCGGCATGAGTGGGTTGCTCGTTAAATCGACCGTGATTATGAAGGAGAATCTAGAGGAAATTACCTCGAGAGGTCTCGATCAGAGATGGCCAATCGTTTTAGGTGGAGCAGCGCTGACACGTGCCTATGTAGAGCAAGATCTTGCAGGGGTATTCGCGGGCGAAGTTCGTTATGCGCGAGATGCATTTGAAGGTTTAAGTTTAATGGATTCGATTATGGCAGTTAAGAGAGGCGAACCAGGCGCCGCTCTTCCTGCTCTTCGCGAACGTAGGGTAAAAGCTGTTTCGAAGAACGCGGAAGTTCTCACGACTGATACAACTCGAAGCGACGTAGCAACAGATGTCGAAATACCTCAAGCTCCGTTCTTCGGTTCACGAATCGTAAAGGGCATTCCTCTCGCTGACTATGTTGGAATGCTCGATGAGAGAGCGCTTTTCGTCGGTCAATGGGGACTTAAAGGTGCTCGTGGTGAATATGAGAAGATGGTCGAAGAGGAAGGTCGTCCGCGACTTCGTGCACTCCTCAATGAAGTTCAATCAAAGGGTTGGCTAGAAGCAGCCGTTGTTTATGGTTATTTCCCATGTGTAAGCAAAGGAAATGATCTAATTATCTTGCATCACGAAGGTGATTTAAAAGGTCAAGAGCGAGTGCGTTTCACCTTCCCTCGCCAGCGAAGAGATCGCAGATTATGCCTTGCGGATTTCTTTGCAGCAAAAGATTCAGGTAAGACAGATGTCGTTGCCTTCCATGTTGTGACAATGGGTAACACAATTAGCAAAGCTGCCAATGAACTCTTTGCAGCGGATGCCTACCGAGAATATCTTGAACTACATGGCTTATCGGTTCAGCTCACTGAAGCGTTAGCTGAGCATTGGCATGCAAGAGTAAGAGAAGAATTTGCGGTTCGAGATCTAGATGCGCCAGATCTACAAGGAATTCTTGATCAGGGTTATCGAGGTTCGCGTTATTCGTTCGGCTACCCGGCATGCCCTGACATTGAGCAACAGACTCAATTGTGTGAGCTATTGGATCCGGGTCGTATCGGGGTAGAGCTTTCAGAGGAGTTCCAATTGCACCCTGAGCAATCAACATCAGCGATTATTGTGCATCACCCAGAAGCGAAGTACTTCAACGCTAATTAAAGGCGGGACAGATTTCTTTAAAGGAACACCAGTCACATAGACGCGACTTCTTCGTTGGGAAATGATCTGTATCAATCGCAGTGAGGATTTCGTCTGCAATATTTCCCAAAATCCGCTCTGTTGAGACAAGTTGGGCTTCGGTTGGTTCGCTCTTCACAACACGGCTGTCGCCAAGATAAATCAACTGTAGAAGCTTTGGAATAACACCTTCGTTGCGCCAATAAAGAAGTGCATAAACCCGTAATTGAAAAAGAGCTTTCTCTTCCCAGCCTGCTTTAGGAGACTTTCCTGTTTTGTAGTCAACGATGCGGACTTCTCCGGTCGGTGCTACATCAAGGCGATCAACATATCCGTGTAAATAAACTTCCTCACGCAAATCTCTCTCAAGATGAAGTTCGCGATAAGTCGGATCAAAGGTAGTTGGATTCTCTAGGGTGAAATAGGTAGTTATAAGAGCTTCCGCTCGGTCTATCCATTCTTTCTCGCTGGTAATTTCAGCTGCGAGTTCTGGCTTTGAATTCAGATGTTCTTGCCACTTAATGGGTAGAAGTTCTAAGGCAGATCTGATTACTCGACCTTCGCGGGGGAGTTCATATAGATCTTCCAGAACGGAATGGACCAGTTTTCCTCGTTCGGCATCGAGGCTGATTTTCTCTGGAAGATTGAGAATGGCGCGGTATTTATAGAGTTGAGGGCAATTGGTGAAATCGTTGACACGACTCGGCGAAAGTCTCAGTTGCGAATTCGGCTCCATTACTCGACCTTAGCGTGAGGCTCGCCCATCTTGCGCGCATCTCGCCTAAGATGCTCCCGTGTCTAAGCGAACTGATGGTTATTTTCAAGCAGGTGATCGGGTCCAACTTACCGATCCCAAGGGAAAGCTTTATAGCTTCACCATCACTCCTGGAAAGGAATGGCACACACATAAAGGTTGGATTACTCACGATGATTTGATTGGACTTCCTGAAGGTTCGGTAGTGAGCACCACTGCAGGTTTAAAGTTCACTGCCTTTATACCTCTCTTGGCAGATTACGTTTTGTCGATGCCACGGGGCGCAACTATTGTCTACCCAAAAGATGCGGCGATGATTGTTGGCAGTGCCGATATTTATCCCGGTTCACGTGTTCTTGAAGCTGGCGTAGGAAGCGGAGCTCTCACAATCTCGTTGCTGCGCGCAGTTGGCAAAGAGGGTTTTGTACACAGTATTGAACGTCGAGAAGACTTTGCGGCTAACGCTAGAGAGAACGTCACGAATTACTTTGGCACAACTCCGGAAAATTGGCGATTAGATGTCGACTCATTCCAAGATTATTCTCATACAGAAACTTTTGATCGAGTTGTTCTGGATATGTTGGCTCCTTGGGAATGCGTCGCAACATCGGCAGAGGTATTAAGACCAGGTGGAGTTTTCCTCGCTTACGTGGCCACGACAACCCAACTATCGGCCACCGCTGAAGCTCTGAAAGAAGATGGAAGATTTACTGAACCTGAAAGCAGCGAAACTTTAGTACGCGGATGGCACCACGAAGGTTTAGCGGTGCGTCCACAACAACGAATGATCGGTCATACCGGTTTTATTATTCAAAGCCGTCGCATGGCTCCAGGGGTAGAGGTTTTAGCACGTAGACGCCGACCTGCGAAGGGTGCTTACGGTGTCCCGGAAGAGTGAGCGACTGGTTAATCTCACCATCGCCTTGCTTGCAACACGTCGCTACCTTACAAAGTCAGAGATTTTTCGCACCGTTGCCGGGTATGAAGGTGAACCCGATGCGCGAGATCGAATGTTCGAGCGAGATAAAGACGATCTTCGCTCACTTGGAATTGAATTAGAGCTAGGAACTTATGATCCAGTCTTTGAGGACGAAGCGGGTTATCGAATTAAACCGGAACGCTATTCCATTCAGTTATCGAACCTCACTTCACTTGAAATGCTCCTTCTTTCCAAGGCAGCGGATGTTTGGCGCGATGCGTCTTTGAGTAGTGCATCGAGTACTGGGTTAAGAAAGTTAAAGGCCTTAGGGCTAGATTCAGATGCTGACGAAATCCCTGATTTGACCGCACGATTTTCTGAGATTCCAGAACAGCTTCTCGATGTTATTGATGCGCTCTCATTAAGAAGAGAAATTACCTTTGATTACATAGGTTCTGAATTGATTGCGAAACCGCGAAAGGTCTGGCCTTATCATCTTTCATATTCACATAATCATTGGTATTTACTGGCCTTCGATGTAGATCAACAAGATATAAGACGCTTCAGATTAGATCGGATTGCATCCGTAGTTACGACTTCCTCAGCTTCAAACTATTTTCCTGCTGATAATGAAGGAGTTCAATCTGTACTTGCTCAAGTTTCGCAGGAAGCACTGGTGGCTAAGGTTTCGGTCCGCGTCGGGAGGGGAACCAGACTACGCCGAGATGCGATCATAATTTCATCTGACGGTGATTGGGATTTACTGAATATTCCCTATTTCGATGAAGATGAGTTACTTTTCAATATTCTCTGGCTCGGTGAGGATGCCCGTATTGAATCTCCACAAGAGATTAAAGACGCCTTAATTGCGGCGGTAGAAGATTTGGTGAAGACGCATGATTAAGAAGAGTGCACCGCTTCTCGAAGTTGAGCGATTACTCGACCTCGTTCCATTTTTATCTGTCAATCCATATATTTCACTCAAGGAGCTCTCAGTCGAATTCGGCGTATCAGAGCGTGAAATGTCTAATGAGTTGATTGCTCTCTCAATGTGTGGGCTTCCTCGATATACCCCCTATGAGTTAATTGATGTATCTATCGAATCTGGGTATGTCTCTATCAGTAACCATGAAACTCTCGATATTCCTCGAGCTTTATCGACAGGGGAGTTGACAGCATTTCTCCTCGGCCTAAATCTGATTAGGGATTCCTTGCTTAACTCTCCTCAAGAAAAAGGCAGTCCTTCGAAAGTTGCACAAGTTGATTCATTGATAGCGCGTCTTAAAGCCGTGCTCGACACGCCTATTGATGTTGAGCTCAATACTTCATCTCACTTCCTTACTGAGATTGAGAGAACAATCGCAAGTAGAGGTTCTTTACTAATTCGCTACCTCTCATCCTCTGATGATGCGGCCAAAGATCGCGAGATACATCCCTTGTCGATATCAAGAGAAGGCCAACACATCTATCTCTCTGCTTTTTGCAAAAGTTCACAGGCTCATCGCAACTTCCGCCTTGACCGGATCGAAGCTGTCACCGTTGTTGATGCGGTTATCGATGAGAATTTGATTGCCCAAATGCGGAAGGTCGAAGAAGAAAGCGAATCAGCAGAGACAGTTGCGCCGATGAAGATCAAACTTAGAATTCTCCGGAATAAGAGACGGTATGCCGAACTTCTCAATATTGAGAGTATCCCGTCCTCAGGTTTGGTCGAGATCGAGGTTTATTCGCAAGTGTGGTTGGTAAGGGCGATTTCGGCGGCTCGAGGAGATATCGAAGTAGTCGCAGGGGCAGAGATTTCCGCTCTCATAGCGGCCCGAGCGAGACAGATACGCTCCCTTTACCGCTCATAAGGGCGGACTGTACGATAGCGTTCGCTCATCAAGGGCGACTAGAACGCCACCAGATTTAGGAGAACCCCATGTTCCTCAAAGAGCCATCACACTGGATTCCAATCGTCGTAATCTTCGCACTCCTCTTTGGAGCTAAGCGTCTACCTGACTCTGCTCGTCAACTCGGTCGCTCAATGCGCATCTTCAAAAGTGAGATGAAAGAGATGAAGGCGGACGATTCAATCGTAGATGAGGCTCCAAAGGGCGAAACCGCTCCCGAGAAGTAAATCTTCATGGCGGCCTCCAACGGCGGCCGCATGCCGCTTATCGAACATCTACGCGAGCTGCGCCGCAGAGTTTTCAAATCCGCCCTAGCGATTACAGCTTTATCTGTTGTCGGATGGGTTTTATACACACCAATCATCAATACATTGTCGCGGCCTGTCTGCGACCTTGATGCAGCTCAAGCAAGTGGAAGTTCTTACTGTGGTTCATTAGTTATTAGCGGAATTCTTGGTCCACTGAATTTACAGATCAAAGTTGCATTCTTATCGGGCATCATTATGTCGGCTCCAATTTGGCTATATCAATTGTGGGCCTTTATCGCGCCAGCTCTACATAGACGTGAGCGTCGATACTCGGTCGGATTCATTGCAGCCGCAACGCCCTTCTTCGCGATGGGTGCAGCCCTTGGTTATCTCGTAATCCCAACAGCGGTAAAAGTTCTTCTTGGCTTCACGCCGGGATCTCTCTCGAACTTAGTTAATTTCGATAATTATCTAGAGTTTGTAATGCGCATCATTCTTCTCTTCGGCCTCGCATTCGAGCTTCCGGTATTCCTTCTTACATTTAATTTAATTGGTTTCTTATCGGGCCGGACGATACTTAAACCATGGCGTGCATGGGTCTTTGGTATCTGTCTCTTTGTGGCAAGTTTCTCGCCAAGCGCTGATCCATTATCAATGTTGGCTTTAGCACTTCCACTCATTTGCCTCTATTTCATGGCTGGAGGATTGGCAACTCTCAATGATCGTCGTAGAGCTAAGAAGAGCTCTGATCTCTTCACTTCAGATGGTCGCGTCTCATCTGCGCAAGCAATCGATGGTCCTGCACCAATCGATAATGACGATTAATAGTCGCTGAGAATCCAATGTGGTTAGTTGCAGTCAATCCAAGTGCAGGAAACGGTCGAACTCTCGAAATCTCACGCGAGGTCACCGGATTTCTCGCAACCAATAGTGAAGAGTCTCGAGTAGTTATTGCACCAAACGCCCTCGAACTTTCACTACGACTTCGTGAGATTGTTGATGCTTCAAGTGATCTTATTCAAGGAATCATCTCTATCGGAGGAGATGGCTTAGCTCATTTGGTTCTACAAGTCGCAGTCCCAGCGGGAATTCCATTTGTGGTGATCCCGGGTGGAACCGGAAATGATTTTGCTCGCTCTTTGGGTTATTCACGGAGTGATGTGATCAGCTTACTTAAGAAAGTGATTTCCGAACCTGCACAACCAATAGACCTTGGGAATGTTGATTCTGAGTGGTTTGGAGCAATTCTCTCAACTGGTTTCGACTCAGTCGTAAATGAACGAGCTAACTCTTTGCGTTGGCCGAAGGGCGCGGCTCGTTACAACGCCGCAATCGCACTGGAACTTCCGAAGTTTCGGGCAATTGATTATGTAATCACTATTGATGGTTCGACGATGCCGGTTGAGGCGATGCTCATTGCTGTTGGAAATGGTCGGTCTTACGGAGCTGGCATGAATGTATGTCCCAATGCTCAGCTCGATGATGGCCTCTTCGATCTCGTCATTCTAGAACCAGTAAGTACAGTTGAATTTATAAAAGTGTTTCCACAGGTGTATTCAGGCAAACACATTCACCATCCCCAAGTTAGGTCGATACGCGCGCAGAAAGTACGTATCGAAGGAGCGAGTATCGCCTATGCTGACGGCGAGAGAATTGGTCCAGCACCGGTCTCAGCCGAATGTATTGCGGGAGCGGGGCTCACATGGACGCTTTAGAATCGCCGGCAGATCGCTATGCGGCAGCTAAGAAACGTGGGTCTCATCCGTTAACAACTGAATTCATCGCTCAATTTGATTTCGGATTTGATGACTTTCAGATTGCCGCTTGCCACGCAGTAGAGGATGGTCGTGGAGTCTTAGTTGCCGCGCCTACAGGCGCAGGTAAGACTGTTGTCGGAGAGTTCGCCGCTTTTGTGGCGCTATCTCGCGGTAAAAAATGCTTCTATACCACTCCGATAAAAGCTCTCTCAAACCAGAAGTATCAGGAATTCTGCGACCGTTTTGGAGAAGAACGTGTTGGTTTACTGACCGGTGATACAAATATTAATTCAGATGCACAAGTGATGGTGATGACTACCGAGGTACTGCGAAATATGCTCTATGCAAATTCATCGACTTTGGTGAATCTGGGCGCTGTTGTAATGGATGAGGTTCACTACTTAGCCGATAAGTTCCGTGGTGCGGTCTGGGAAGAAGTACTTATCCATCTCATGGAGAGTGTGCAAGTAATCTCTCTGTCGGCGACCGTAAGTAATGCTGAAGAATTTGGTGAGTGGTTAGGAGAAGTTAGAGGCGGTACCGATGTCATCGTTTCAGAGATTCGCCCCATACCGCTGTATCAACATGTTCTTATTGGTAGTCGACTCATTGATCTGTTTAGCGAACCAGGAAAGGTAAACCCTGAGATTCTCGCCCTTGAGCGGGCTGCACTTCGACGCGTTCGAACTCCACGTGATCGACGAGATAGATACGACGGTGGAGAGAATCGCCTCTCTCGTGATGAAGTTATAGAGAAACTTCAGAGAGAAAATCTACTTCCAGCCATCACCTTTATATTCTCTCGTGCGGGCTGCGACGCAGCTGTAAAGCAATGTTTGCAGGCAGGAGTCCGCTTAACGAATTCAGAGGAGCGCTTAGAGATATCGAAGACAGCAGCGCAATACACCCAGAATATTGCAGAAGAAGATCTCGATGTTCTCGGCTATCGTGAATGGTTAATTGCGCTCGAGCGCGGGATTGCAGCCCACCATGCAGGGTTATTGCCTAGCTTTAAATCTGCTGTCGAAGATCTTTTTCAACGCGGGTTAGTAAAGGCTGTCTTTGCGACCGAAACACTGGCTCTCGGAATCAATATGCCAGCACGTACTGTTGTTTTAGAGAAACTCACCAAATGGAATGGTGAGGGCCACGTATCAATCACTCCGGGGGAGTACACCCAGCTCACAGGTCGTGCCGGGCGTCGCGGAATTGATATTGAAGGAAATGCAGTTGTTCTCTGGTCGCCAACCGTTGATTCATCGACATCGGCCGGTTTAGCTTCAACCCGTACTTACCCTCTGAGATCCTCATTTACGCCTTCTTACAATATGTCTATAAACCTCATTGCTCGTTTCGGCCGAGAACGTGCGCGCACAAGTTTGGAATCTTCCTTCGCGCAGTTCCAAGCTGACCGCGCCGTTGTTGGACTCGTTAAGCAGATCCGCAAAAATGATCTAGCTGCAAATGAGCAACTTGAATCTGCAATATGTCATCTAGGAAATTTTACCGAGTACGCCTCGATCCGTATGGAGATTAAAGAGGTGGAAAGACTATTGAGTCGGCGTGATGGAAAGCGAACCTTTGATAACCGTCAACGTCAGAAGATGGAGAGTGATCTCGATAATCTGAGGCGCGCGCTGAGGCAGCATGAGTGTCATTCCTGTAATGACCGAGAGACACATTCTCGCTTCGCCGAACGAGCTGCGCGCCTGAATCGCGAATCAGAAGGCCTACGCGAAAGGGTCGAGAATCGAACCCACGTTATCGCAAAGACTTTTGATCGAATTTGTAGCGTTCTTGAGCATCTAGGGTATATCGAAGGCGAAAAGCCACTGGCTCAAGGAAAGATACTTGCCAAGATTTATGCTGAATCTGATTTGCTCTTAACTGAGACTATCAAGGATGGAATTTTGGATTCTCTGACCGCACCCGAATTGGTAGCTGTTGTTTCAGCGATGATTTATGAGAGTCGCGGTTCTGAAAATCTCGCCCCAAAAATGCCACATCAGAACGTAGCAAATGCATTAGCTTCAATCACCGCTATCTGGGCGCACCTCGAGAGTATCGAGGAAGATTTTGGTGTCCAAACACAACGCGAGCCCGATTTCGGCTTCGCTTTTGCTAGTTTTAAGTGGGCATCAGGCCACGGTTTAAGTCAGGTTCTTCGGGGGTCAGATATGACTGTTGGTGACTTTGTGCGGAGCATAAAACAGCTGATCGATCTTCTGAATCAGATTGGCGTTGCATCCGAGACTCTTCGACCTCGTTGTCGTGAGGCAATTAAGAAGATTGATAGGGGAGTGGTCTCGTATATGGTGGCTGACCTATGACCCTGATGCTCTTAGATAGCGCCTCACTCTGGTATCGCGCATATTACGGAATGCCAGATACCTTACTTTCTCCATCAGGATTGCCGGTCAACGCTATACGCGGTTATCTTGATATGACAGCGCGTTTAGTGAGTATCTATAAACCAAATCGCTTAGTTGCTTGCATTGAAGGTGATTGGCGTCCTTCGTGGCGAGTAGATATTTTTCCTGATTACAAAGCAAACCGCCTCGAGGTTGGCTCTGAAGAAGAGGAAGAGCCAGAGACTTTGACTCCTCAGATTCCGATTCTGCTCGACCTCATTGATGCATTCGGAATTCCGATGGTCGGTGTAGATGATTATGAAGCTGATGATGTAATGGCGACATTTGCAACTAATGAGAAGGGTCCGATTCGAGTTGTCACCGGTGACCGAGATCTTTTTCAACTTGTCGATGATAAGCGCGATATAAAAGTTGTTTACCTTGCACGCGGAATTTCAAATCACGACTTAGTAGATATTGACTGGGTAGCCCAGAAATATGGAATCCCGGGAGATCGATATGCGCTCTTCGCCATGTTCCGCGGAGATCCATCGGACGGATTACCAGGTGTGAAAGGAATAGGAGAGAAAGGAGCTGCGTTAATTGCCAACAACTTCGCGACAGTTGATGAGGCAATAGCAGGTGCCAAGAATGCACACGAGGCTCTCTCGCCATCTCTTGCTAAGAAGATAATCGATGGCGTCGCTTATCTGAAGATTGCGCCCACCCTGGTTAATTGCGCCCGCGATGTTTCTTTGCCAGCCATGTCGCTTGATATGCCTAAGAAGCCAGATGATCTATCTTCTATATATGCGATGAAAGAGGAGTATGGCCTCGGCGCCAGCGTCGACCGTCTGATTGCAGCTCTCAATTGGTAAGAGTAAAACTAATCGGAGAAGTTCTTGCACCATTTTTTCTTGTAGCAGCCTTTGAACCCATTGGTTTATGGTTTACCGCGCCAATTGCTTTCGCGATCTATCTCTCTTTTCTCAAGCACCAGCACCGCACAATTCTCTATTCAATCTATTTTGCCTTCACCGCAAACCTCTTAATTCTCTACTGGAGTGGAGCCTATGTCGGCGTTCTTCCCTGGGTCGCACTCTCACTTTTACAGACCTTGTATTTCCTTCCCATTGGCATCCTTGCTCGTTTTTCTAACAATATTCCGCTTCTCATCTCTTCTATCTTGGTCATGGAAGAGGTGAAGGCTCGTTTTCCATTCGGTGGCTTTTCGTGGACAAGGATTGCATTTAGCCAGATTAATTCGCCTTTGGCTTCGATAGTCACCATTGGGGGAGTCCTCTCACTCTCATTTGCTACCTTACTTCTCGCTTATCTGCTTATAACAAAGAAGAAAAGTGTTGCATATGTGCTTCTCTCTCTTTCGATTCTCCCTTCTCTTGTATCCGTAATCCAAGATTCATCCGAAGAGAAATCACTTCGCTTTACTGCAATTCAAGGCGGAACCCCTTCTAAAGGCTTAGATTTCAACTCTCGGGCAATGGGCGTTCTCAATATGCATCTCGCCGAAAGTTATCGAAGCGTGAAAGGCGATGAGGATTTGATTATCTGGCCTGAGAATGCCATCGATATCGATCCTCTAGAAAACGCAATTGTGCGAGAGAAGATAAACGAACTCATCAAAAGGACCAATGTTCCATTACTTGGCGGTGCTGTTCTCTCTGAAGGTCCAACAAATGCAGCCATGTTATTTAGAGAGGATGGGTCGATCGGATCTATATATATCAAGCGATATCTCACTCCATTTGGTGAATATATTCCGTTACGGTCAATATCCGAATTTCTCTCTCCTTACGCAGAACGAGTGGATGACTTTGAGCCAGGTCAAGTACTTAAAATTCATTCCGTATCTGGCTCTAAGGTTTCATCCATTATTTGTTTTGAAATTATCAATGACGGAATCGTTAGAGAAGCGGCTAGGTCCTCTGGCTTGATGGTTGTTCACACAAATAGTGCAACATTTGCCGGAACAGCAGAAGGCGATCAACAACTGGCAATAACTCGTTTACGCGCTCTAGAACATAATCGCGAAATAGTTTCTATTTCGACGACCGGTCCTTCTGCGATTATCACCGCCAGGGGAGAGGTAATTAAATCACTCAAAGATGGGGAGATTGGTTCTCTTTCAGGTGAAGCGCTGATTCTTTTGAAAATATCAATCTCAGATTATCTCGGGGGATTTGCGCCTGTTATAACTTTAATAATCTCGCTACTATGGGCTTTATCGTCAATGCGTCGAAAGGATAATAATTAGATGATTAAGCCAATTATCCTTATTCCAACTTACAATGAAGCTGAGGCAATTCTCGGATTACTGAGTGAACTTGAATTGCTTCATCGAAAAATGGATTTTGATGTTCTAGTTATTGACGATAATTCTCCAGATGGAACCGCAGATCTTGTTGACAGCTATGACTATCCATTTGTAGATATTCTTCACAGAGAAGCTAAGGCTGGCCTCGGCGCCGCCTACCGTGCTGGAATTTCTAATGTTCTTGCGAGCGAAAATTACAGCCATGTAATCACTATGGATGGCGATGGTTCACATCAGGTAAGTGATTTGGAATCAATTCTGGGCACCGAGCACCCATCAAATATCTCGCTTACATTGGGAACTCGATGGATATCGGGAGGTTCGGTCGTCAATTGGCCGCTTCATCGAAGAATTCTCTCCAAAGGCGGAACTGCCTTTGCTAGAGCTGCGCTAGGTATCCCGTTGGCTGATCTCACAGGCGGCTTTAGGGCTTACTCAGTTCCTCTTTTGCGAAGGTTGAATTTCGAATCAATCAATTCAACTGGATATTGTTTTCAAATTGAGATGGTGATGGCAAGTGTTGCAGCCGGTGCATCAGTAATTGAAGTACCGATAACTTTCATCGAGCGAGTAAACGGAGTTTCTAAGATGAGCCGAACCATCGTCTTCGAAGCCTTAAAGCAAACGACCATCTGGGGGCTCCAGCGTAAGCTTGGACGTAGTGCCGATAAGTTACATTATGTAAAGTAAGAGGAATTTAGCCCATTCCCCAGAGGTGCGCCTACTGGGCGTAGTCGCTGACCGGGGTGCAGGCGCAGATGAGGTTTCTATCCCCATGAGCGCCATCAATGCGAGATACCGGTGGCCAGTACTTCATTCGAGAACCAATGATTTCGCCCTCGATATAGCCCTGCAAAGCCTTGGGATAACCCCCTATTTCGCGGCTATAGCTTCGATCCCAGATCGTCGAGGAGACAGAAATCGCAGTATGTGGCGCATGGCGAAGGGGTGAGTCATCGACTGAAATCTCGCCTCTGATAATCTCCTCAATTTCGCCTCGGATTGCAATCATGGCATCGATAAAGCGTTCTATCTCTCGAATGTCCTCGGACTCTGTCGGTTCAATCATGAGAGTTCCGGCTACCGGAAAAGACATGGTCGGTGCATGGAAGCCATAATCCATTAACCGTTTAGCTATGTCATCTACACCTATACCAGAAACCTTTGTTATCTCTCGAATATCCAAGATGCACTCGTGAGCTACTCGTTGATTCTGTCCTGTGTAGAGAATTGGATACGAACTTTGCAAGCGAGATGCGATGTAATTTGCCGACAATATTGCAATCTGTGTCGCTCTAGTTAATCCGGCTCCCCCGAGCAATCGAATATAGGCCCAGGAAATCGGCAAGATGCTGGCAGAACCAAATGGTGCAGCAGAGACAGGACCGGGCCCAGATGCTGGCCCTGCAGTTATATCGAGTGGATGGTTAGGTAAGAAAGGTGCCAAATGCGCTCGCGCAATAACTGGACCTACCCCCGGTCCCCCGCCTCCGTGTGGAATCGCAAATGTTTTATGAAGGTTTAAGTGAGAGACATCAGCGCCGAATTTTCCTGGTTGTGCAACGCCAACTAGTGCATTGAGATTTGCTCCATCGACGTACACCTGACCGCCCGCGTTATGAATCAATTCGCATATCTGCGATACCGCACTCTCAAAGACCCCGTGGGTACTCGGATATGTGATCATGAGCGCTGCCAAAGTATCTGTGTACTGTGCTATTTTCGCTTCGATATCAGCTACCGAAACATTGCCATCGGCGTCGCATTCGATAACGACGACCTTCATTCCTGCCATAACTGCGCTAGCGGCGTTAGTACCGTGGGCACTTGATGGAATCAAGCAGATGTTGCGCTTGGAATCCCCTCGAGAATCGTGATAATTTCGAATAGCTAGTAAACCAGCAAATTCACCCTGACTACCGGCATTTGGCTGAAGCGATACTGCGTCATAACCAGTGATAGTTGTGAGCCACTGAGAAAGCTGGTCGATTAATCTACGAGAACCCGCACTTTGTTGCGCTGGGGCGAAGGGATGTAGCGCCGAGAATTCAGGCCATGTCACTGCTTCCATTTCAGTAACGCTATTGAGCTTCATCGTGCATGAACCCAAAGGAATCATTGTTCTATCTAGAGCGAGATCTCTATCGGCAAGATTTCGAAGGTACCGCATCATCGCAGTCTCGGAATGATTTATGTTGAAGAGAGGATGAGTAAGGAAATTTGATGTACGGCTAAAGTTCAGATCTCTTTCGGCTCTTTTTTCTTCTGAGAGATCAAGTATTACAAGTACCTGCTGGAAAAGATCTTCAGTACTTTCTTCATCGAAGGAAATTCTGACAACCCCTCCCCCAGGGTAAGCGAAGTTTATTGATACAGCTTCAGAATCATCTTTAACTTTATTTACATCACTGACAGAGATGGTTAGGGTGTCGAAAATATTTTGGTTTGCCGTGCGACCTTGCGCAAGGGCGGCACCTTGTAAACGAGATGCGAATGAGTGCACTCGATTTGCAATTGATTTAAGTCCATCGGGTCCATGCCACATTGCGTAGAAGGCGCTCATATTTGCAAGCAATACCTGAGCGGTACAAATATTTGAAGTCGCTTTATCTCGTCTGATGTGTTGTTCACGAGTCTGCAATGCTAGACGGAATGCTGGAAGTCCTGTGCTATCAATACTCTGACCAACTAATCGACCTGGCATTGATCGCTCTAACCCATTTCGTACAGCTAAGAAACCGGCATGCGGACCTCCAAAACCCATAGGCACACCAAAGCGTTGTGAGGTTCCAACTGAAATGTCGGCGCCCCACTCCCCCGGTGGTTTCAATAAGGTCAGAGATAAGAGATCTGCTGCGGCAATTACAAGAGCGCCATCTAAATGCGCTCTCTCTGTAAGCGTTTCATAATCTTTAATCTCTCCAGTTGTATCTGGATATTGAACGATTATTGCGAAGTACCCATCCGGATAACCGCTAATTGCAATATCGCTTGCATTAACTTCGATAACTGAGATGCCAAGGGGTTTTGCACGTGTAGCAATAACCGCCTTCGTTTGCGGGTGAATATTCATATCCATTAAAAAGTGAGCGTCATCAGGTAATTTTGATGAACGTCGTGCGAGTGTCATCGCTTCGGCGGCGGCAGTTGATTCATCAAGCATTGAAGCATTTGAGATATCAAGTCCAGTTAATTCGCAAATCATTGTCTGAAAGGCAAAGAGCGCCTCAAGTCGACCTTGCGAAATCTCGGGTTGATATGGCGTATAAGCGGTATACCAGGAAGGGTTCTCGAGAACATTTCTCTTAATAACCGGTGGAACAATAGTTCCGTAATACCCAGTGCCGATTAAAGAACGAAAAACTTTATTTTCAGAAGCAATCGCACGAAGTTCGGCAATCACCTCAATTTCGCTCTTTGCAAAATCAAGTGAATTCTTAAGGTGGCTGTCGATAGCTATATTGGCGGGTACTACATCGGCGATAAATGACTCAAGATCTGAATAGCCCAAATGAGCCAACATCTGGCTTTCGTCGTGACTTGTAGGTCCAATATGGCGGTCTTGGAATATACGTTCCACCGAAGACCCCCTGTACTAAAAGATGCGAGGGTGCAATATATTCTGTGAATACCGCCAGAGCGGGTTTTTAGGCCCCTTTTGCTTTGCGCCGCAACGATAATTCATCGTTACCTTGGACACGTGTTTCAAGTTCTTGATCCTCGGTGAAGAGTTCACCTTGGAGGACTGATAGCGAACCCTCAACCTCATGCCAAACCTTGCCTACGGCAATACCAAATACTCCTTGGCCGCCGGCAAGTAAGTCGATGATTTCATCAGCGCTGGCGCACTCGTAAATAGATGATCCATCACTCATCAAAGTGATGCGTTCGAGTTCGACGACTCCCCTCTTGCGAAGATGATCGACCGCGGTACGAATATTCTGAAGGGATACGCCAGCATCGAGAAGACGCTTAACAATTTTTAATACGAGAATATCTCTGAAGCCATAGAGACGTGCTGACCCTGATCCATGTGCAGTTCTAATTGATGGTTCAACCAATCCAGTACGAGCCCAATAATCGAGTTGACGATATGTGATGCCTGCAGCAGAGCATGCTGTTGCTCCGCGGTAGCCAATCTGAAGTTGATTTTCGTTCACGAGAGGGGGCTCGCTTTCAAAGAGTCGCACCCAGGGGTTGGCGCGTAATACTCGTAATTTACGCGACATCGCTCTCGCCATCGATGAGCGACACGCTCCAAAGCTCTACTTGAGGTTGAAGGTTTTGAGCTCATTAAACCGGCCATGGAAGCTTCTACGCAAAGTCCTCGGGGTTTATCTGATCAAGAAACTCTCTAAAGGCCTCTACCTCATCGAGACCCTCGCCCGATTGGCCAGGGATTACCCCTTCAGGGATCTCTATCCCAGCGCTCTCCAGGAGTTCGAGGTCGACCAATATATTGCTCTTGCATCGTAGGGCGATGGCGACTGCATCAGAAGGACGGCATGAGAGCGGCGCAAGCGGAGATGTTTCATCTCTGAGAATGAGTTCTGCGTAGAAGATGCCATCCTCGAGAGAGGTGATATGAACTGCGGTCAGAATAACGCCAGTTCGGTCAAGTAAATCTGAGATGAGATCGTGCGTTAGGGGCCGTGATGGATTGAGTCCTTGTTGAGCAAAGGCGATGGCATTTGCCTCGTTACTTCCAATCCAGATTGGCAAGAATTTGCTGCCCTCAATCTCTTTGAGTAAGAGGATCGGTTGGTTAGAAGGCATCTCAATTCGAACGCCGACAACCTCTACTGGAATAAACATCAAACTTACTCGTCGCCACTCTAACGAGGGCGGTTAAGACCACTGCGAACAAGAGATGAGTGAAGACGAACTGAGAGAGCCGCCATCTCCTTCTGAACTTCCTCTGCTCTAGCTTTTGCTTCGCTAGATTTTTGGCGAGTAAATGGCGTGATTACCTGCTCGATTAATCCAATCTCGCGATCTGCGGCAGTTTTAAATGATCGAAGGTGACGGGCTTCGATACCAAAGGCAGCCATCTCAGCAACTGCCTTAGCTACAGCTAGCGCATCTGCATCGTAATGACGACCACGAAGGGTGATTAATCCGAAAGATTCAAGTTCAACTAATTGAGCTTCAGAGAGAGCTGAAGCGCTAAGTAGCTCTTCGCGAGAAAGGCGCATCTCAGATTGTTCAGCGAAGTTTGCAGGGGCGATTTCTCCGTCGATTGTCGCGATTCCAAGGGTTACTCGTGGGGCTGCGATTCCATTGGCAGTTGGCTCTAAACCTCGATCAAGGGCATCGAGATTCTCTTTAATAACTCTTAGCGGGAGGTACTGATCACGCTGCGCCATAAGTACATAACGCAATCTATCGAGATCGCGACTTGTGAATTTGCGATATCCGGAAGGTGTTCGCTGCGGTTCGATCAAACCCTCAGATTCGAGAAAGCGAATCTTTGAGATTGTGATATCCGGAAAATCACCACGTAACTTTGAAAGGACTTCACCGATACTTAGATATGCGCGTGCTGGAACACTCACTTATTTCTCCCCTGTTAGTTGCTGTGCCCCGATAAAGAGCATGTGATATTTACCAATTTGAATCTCATCCCCAGATTGAAGATGGTGCTTCGTGCATTGAACGTTGTTGATATAGGAGCCGTTGAGGCTTCCCAAATCAGTGAAGTGAAAAGTTTTTCCTGAGGCTTTAATCTCTGCATGTTTGCGCGAGACAGTCACATCATCTAAAAAGATGTCATTGGATGCAGCTCGTCCGATACTTGCTCCCTCTGAGGTAATCAAGTAACGCGAGCCCTGAGATGGACCGCGGTGGATATAAATCATCGCCACTTCCCCATCGCCATTAATGATCTTCCGTAAGACACTTACATCTTCTTCGTTAGCCTCTGCCAGAATATTCTCTAGATGTGCAGAAGAATGGGCTTGCCCTTGCTTCTCTCGGGCAAGATGCAGGGTTGTCGTGAGTTCGCTGAGATTATTTTGCTTATCCATCAGCGTCCCCTCCCTTATCCCAACTCAAACTCGCCCCGTGAGGTTGAACTTCAACCTGAGGCTGACAGTAGAGAGTTGTAATTAATAAATCAAGCCAGAGGGCAGGTCAATCGTTGCTGGCGCAGGAGTCGAGAACTCCGTTCCAAATTAAGACGTTAGCTCTAAATATTGCGCAGCCGTGAGTAAGGGTGTAGGTGTATCGGTAACCGTAATTTCGATAAGCCAACCTGCTCCATATGGATCTGAGTTCAATAGCTCCGGTGCAGATGTAAGTTCAGAATTGACCGCTGAAACGGTTCCGGTGACTGGTGAGAAAATTTCTGAGACGCTCTTTGTGGATTCAACTTCTCCGCATACTTTATCCCCTGTAACGCTCTCGCCTACCTTGGGCATTTGAACGTAGACAATATCTCCGAGCGCGCTCTGTGCAAAGTCAGTTATACCCATGCGAATAACTGAGCTCTCAGATGTTGGAGCTACCCATTCGTGCTCTTTTGTGTAATTAAGATCATGCGGAATATTAGACATGGTTCAACCTAACTATGAACGAGCACCTAGTGGTGGGTGTACCAAGTGGGCGGTGCACCTAGTGGTGGGTGCACTCTAATACCCAGATGAGTTAATCGCGCGTAAGGCAGTTCGTAGATAAGTAACCCCTGTTGCTAGATACAGGAAGATTCCCCAAATCGTAAATGCCCATCCAAATACAAAGGCCATTTCTCCAGCCCATGAATCTGAGAGCGCGAGTAACAAGAAAGGAAATGCGTAGAGAAGATTGAAAGTTGCCGCCTTGCCGAGATATGTGACCTGAAGTGGAGGTAGAGACTTTCGCTTCAGCGCAATCGTCACAACTGCTAGCGCCAGGTCGCGAGCTATCAGCGTCACAATCACCCAGAGCGGCAGGGCTTGGCGAAGATAGAGAACAATTAAGGTTGCAACGATATATAAGCGATCGATTGCCGGATCTGCGAGTTCACCAAAGCGCGAGGTCTGATTCCACGCTCGCGCTAATTTGCCATCTAGATAATCGGTTACTCCCCCGATAGCCAGGACCAGAATCGCCCAACCATCTGCCTCTATGACGAGTGCTAGCCAGATAAAGAGCGGAACTCCCAGGCCACGAAGGGCAGTCAAGGCATTTGGAACCGTCAGATACTGCCTCACTCCTTCTCGCGCTCCTTCACTCGGATGGCTACCTGAACCGGTGTTCCTGGAAAGCCGAACTCTTCGCGCAGGCGTCTTTCGATAAATCGACGGTAAGAGGGTTCAATCCAACCAGATGAGAAGACGACAAATTTCGGTGGCGCGATTCCTGCCTGAGTCGCGTAGTAAACGCGAGGTTGTTTGCCACCACGAACGGGCGGTGGAGTGGCACCAATGAGAGCGCCGAGGAATGAATTGAGCTTCGAGGTCGGAACTCTCTTCTCCCATGATGAAAGCGCGGTGCGAAGTGCCGGAGCCAGTCGATCTCTATGCCAACCAGTCTTTGCGGCGACATTTACACGTTGGACCCATTCGATATGACCGAGATGCCGATCAAGCTCTTTCTCTAATTGATCGCGACGATCTTCATCAACAAGATCCCATTTATTAAGAACGAGGACCATCGCTTTACCAGAATCTTCAACCATTGAAACAATTCGTAAATCTTGTTCGGTGATTGGTTCTGATGCATCGAGAACGAGAGCAACACATTCTGAGCGTTCAAGCGCAGTCTGTGTGCGAAGTGTTGCGTAGTAATCGGTACCGGATGCTTGATTAGCGCGCTTCTTGATACCTGCCGTATCTACAAATCGCCAAATCTGATCACCAATTTCTATCAGTGAGTCAACTGGATCTCGAGTCGTGCCGGCAACATCATCAACAATCGAACGGTTCTCCCCCGCAAGTGCATTGAGCAGACTGGACTTTCCAACGTTGGGGCGACCAATTAGAGCAATACGTCGATAACCATCTTGAACTTGAGCTCGTCCAACTTCAGGAAGAACCTTGGTAATAGCATCAAGTAAATCACCACTTCCTCTTCCATGAAGACCTGAAACAAAGTGAGGTTCTCCCAATCCGAGATTCCACAGTGCGTGCGCATCTGATTCATCTTGATCTCCATCAACTTTATTTGCAATCAAAATTGTTGGCTTCTTCGCCTTGCGTAACTCTTGCACCATGACATCATCTTCGTCGAGCGCACCTACCTGTGCATCGACTACAAATGCGAGAATATCTGCTTCTTCCATTGCAAGTTCCGCGCCTGCGGTAATCGCGATTGAAATTCCATCGGGTTTAGATTCCCATCCCCCGGTATCCATAACCATAAATCGGCGGCCGCCCCATTCGCATTCGTATTGAACACGATCGCGAGTTACGCCAGGGGTATCTTCAACAATTGCTTCACGCCGACCAATGAAACGGTTGATGAGCGTTGATTTTCCGACATTTGGGCGGCCCAAAATTGCCACGATGGGCAAGCCAAGTAGTGAGCGTTCCTTGAGAAGCTCCCAGATTCTTTCGATTGTTTCTTCTAAAGTGATATCGGTCGAGTCAATATGCACAGCATCAGATGCTGGCAAGAGCGGCGAAACCACGCGAGTCGAATCAAGTAGGTCTCGCGACTCAAGTGACTCGGCAACCTGCGCACGCGAGATTGTTTCATCTGTTATCTCTTCCTCTCGTCGAGAGGTACGAGCGTTAATATCAGCGGTGAGATAAATCTTGAGCGCTGCATCAGGGTAGACGACTGTTCCGATATCGCGGCCTTCAACAACTATCCCTTTATCGGCGCTTTCAATAATCATGCGCTGAATATTGAGAAGCTCTTTACGAATGTCGATAAGTGCACTTATCTGCGAAACTTTTGCTGTCACATCCATTGAACGAATCTCGGTGGAAATGTCGCGAGCACCAATTGAAATAATCGGCTTCTTAGGATCTGCATTAAATGAAATTCGATTCAGTGCGAGATATGCAAAAATATCTTTAGGTTCATCGCTCTTTATCTCAAGGGCAATGAGAGCTACTGCGCGATAGAGCGCGCCGGTATCTAAATAGTTCCACCCTGCTCGTATCGCTATTCCTTTTGCAGTACTGGATTTTCCCGAGCCACTTGGGCCATCGAGTGCAACAACTATCATCGGTAGCCCAACCTTTCTCTAAAAATTGATTAGTTCATTATCTCTTAGTTCTCTTCAACCTATTTACGTGGTGCGTGAACCTTCCATCCATTTCTCTCAAGATGTGAAAATAGCTTTGCGGCATCATCATGAGAAAGAGCAAGAGTGATCAATCCTGTAAATTGTTCAGGTGAATGCTCGATAGTTAAATCCTCGACGTTAACGCCAGCTTGGGCGCACTCCTCAAAGAGCGCTGCCAGCTGTCCGGGTTTATCCTCGATAACGACCGGGAGGTAGGTATAACTTCTCGAAGCGCCTCCATGTTTACCTGGGATGCGAGCTCGCCCTTGGTTTCCACCCTCCATAAAACTTGTGAGGAAGGATGGGTCTTCTAAGTTTTCAATAAGCGCTGAAAGATCTTTTTGCAGATTTAATAGAAGCGGCCGTAGCGCCGTGGCATTCGAACCCAAAATCTCGCTCCATAGAGCCGGTGATGATGCGGCGATTCTGGTTGTATCGCGCAGCCCTCCCCCGGCAAGTTCGAGGTGCGTATCTTTTGCGCCCATTAATTGTCTTGCAAGCAGAGTCGATACTGCCTGGGGAAGATGAGAGGCAAGAGCAACGGCCTGATCATGTTCGCTTGAGTCGATTGGTAATGCAGTCGCCCCACATAGAGCGATGAGTTCTAGTCCAAGTGTGAGCGATTTCTCCTCAACGCCCATAGGGTCATAGGCCCAGATACATCCTTGAAAAAGATCGCCGCGGGCGGATTCCGGGCCACCAATTTCGCGACCTGCCATTGGGTGGGAAGGCAGAAAACGAGAGAGGGGAAGATCAGATTTGGATACATCATTCTTAGGTTTACTCTTTATTGAGGCTACATCCATAAATGTTGAGTTGAGATTTAGTGCAAACTCGCTCTCAATGACCTCAACTAGTGATGAGGCAGGGACCGCTATCACTACAAGATCAACCTGGTCTTCTTTATCGCCCGAAGCAGCAGAGCCACCCATTAAATCGACAGCCAGCGCTTGCGCTGCTCTATCGATATCAACCATCGTGACGCTCACACCGTGTGACCGAAGCGCTAAGCCTATTGAGGATCCTATAAGACCCGAACCTACAATTCGAACGTGCTTCAGAGAGCTATCTATGCCGCTCATTGGGCTATATCTTTGCGAAGCGCCTTTGCTCCGCCTAGGTAAACGTGCGAAATTTCATCGATTTTAAGCTCAGTATTTACGGTGACCATAGCCCGAATAACCCTAGGTAGCGCCCCTGGAACATCAATTTCCACAGCACAGAGCAACGGGACGCTCTCGAACCCTATCTCTCTCGCAGCGGCTGCAGGGAAAGTCGCATTGAGGTCTGGTGTAGCCGTGAGAAT
>CAEZSP010000001.1_pt1 | contig 63101 bp, 67 predicted proteins | sample 7263991 | NCBI WGS metagenome assembly CAEZSP01 (sample SAMEA6813780, study PRJEB35770) | uncultured Candidatus Planktophila sp. | biome: Freshwater; feature: Freshwater reservoir; material: water | place: Czech Republic | collected 2017-04-14 | depth 0.5m m | reverse complement strand
GCAACTTTAAGTCCGCGACCGCCGCCACCGAAAGCCGCTTTAATCGCTACGGGCAATCCATGTTCGCGTGCAAAGGCGACGATTTCATCAGCATCATTTACTGGATCTTTAGTGCCTGCAACAAGTGGTGCTCCTGCGGCAGAGGCGATACGACGTGCCGAAACCTTATCGCCCAGCGCACTAATTGCTGCAGGTGATGGACCAATCCAGATTAACTTCGCATCTAAAACTGCTTGTGCAAAGTCAGCATTTTCTGAGAGAAAGCCATATCCGGGGTGAATTGCATCAGCGCCGGAGACTTTAGCCAAAGCAATGATTTTTGGAATATTGAGATAGGTATCTTTTGCGGTTATGCCATCGAGCGAGAAAGCAAAATCTGCATTTCTTGTATGCAGGGCATCGCGATCTTCTTCCGAGTAAATCGCCACAGATTCAAGGCCATGGTCACGGCAGGCTCGAATTACACGCAGGGCAATCTCACCGCGATTAGCAATCAGTACTCTCTTCATTAGGCGCCCATCTTCTTAAGTTCTGGCCAGGTGTAACCAAGTTCTTTTATGGAGCGACGAAGAAACGGCATCGAAATTCCAACCACATTTGTGTAGTCACCTTCAATGACCGGGATAAATGGTGAACCAAAACCATCGAGAGTAAAACCACCGGCAACCTTTAGAGGTTCTCCTGAGGCAACATAGTCAGTGATTTCCTCTTCATTCATGACGTCAAAGGTAACTTTTGTCGTAACACGATCTGCAATTTCGATACCTTTTTCGGTATCAATAATGCAATGGCCAGTATGAAGCCATCCCGAGCGCCCGCTAATCTGGTGCGCTCTTTCGATTGCAACCTCAGGAGTTTCTGGTTTTCCAAAAGAGATGCCGTCTACATCAAAAGTTGAATCACAACCAATAATGATTGCAGGGTAATTAATGCTTTCGCGAACGGTATGAGCTTTGGCGATTGCGAGAGCAATCACCATATCGGCGGGGGTCATTGCCATAAAAAAATCAGTCTCTTCGTCAACATGGCTAACCACAATTGTTGGATTCAATCCAGCGCTCTCCAAGAGACGACGGCGCGATGTCGATTGTGAAGCTAAAACTATGCGCGGCACTATTCAAATCTCCTAGCGCCAAAGGTGATCTGGTGGGGGAGCGGTTGACGTAGCTGAGGTAGCCCAAAGACACTCCGTTTAATCACTGGCTTTAACTCAACAGCTTTATGATTTTTTAATACTGCTTGAAGCGCAATTCGCTCTTCATCTGTTGGGTTGCCAGAAGTAATTGTAAATTTCATATCTACAGTGGGATGTTTCCATGTTTGCGGGCAGGCAAGACATCGCGCTTAGTTTTCAGAGTTCTAAATGCCTTCGTGATGTATTGCCGTGAATCCTCTGGCTCAATAACGCTATCAATTGTTCCGCGCTCTGCAGCCAAATACGGGTTAGAGAATTTTTCAGTGTAATCAGTAATAAGTTCAGCTCGTTTTGCTTCAACATTATCAGAGCCTGCGAGCTCTTTACGATAGAGAATATTGACTGCGCCTTGTGCACCCATCACGGCAATTTCGGCAGTAGGCCAGGCGAAGTTGATATCGCTGCCAAGGTATTTAGATCCCATCACAATAAACGCTCCGCCGTAAGCCTTGCGCGTAATCAATGTAACGAGCGGAACAGAGGCTTCGGCATATGCATAGAGCAACTTCGCACCGCGACGGATGATTCCGTTCCACTCTTGTTCGATTCCGGGCATAAATCCAGGGACATCAACGAGCGTAAGGATAGGAATATTAAAGGCATCACAGAAGCGCAAGAAGCGGGCAGCCTTTTCGGATGAGTTGATATCAAGGGTTCCAGCAAGCTGAGATGGCTGATTGGCGATTATTCCAATTGATTGACCTTCGATTCGCGCAAATCCAACAACAATATTCGGTGCATATAAAGAGTGCACCTCTAAGAATTCGCCTTCATCAACGATTGCCTGAATAAGTGCCTTCATGTCATACGGCTGGTTTGGGCTATCCGGGATCAGAGTGTTGAGTGCGGTATCACTTGCCTTCTTATCAAGCGTCTGTGTTGGGGGCAACACAGGAGAACCATCCATATTATTTGAAGGTAGATAAGAGAGAAGCGCCTTTACATAGTCAATTGCATCCGCCTCTGAATCTGCCATGTAGTGAGCATTTCCAGATTTGGTGTTATGAGTAAGGGCTCCGCCTAGCTCTTCCATGCCAACATCTTCACCCGTTACCGTTTTGATGACATCTGGACCGGTAATAAACATATTTGATGTCTCCTTCACCATTACAGTGAAGTCGGTTAGTGCGGGAGAGTAGGCAGAACCGCCAGCGCATGGACCAAGAATCAGCGAGATCTGCGGGATAACACCAGAAGAACGTGTATTTAGTCTAAAAATTTTCCCGTAGCCATTAAGGGATGCAACACCTTCTTGAATTCGGGCTCCACCAGAGTCGTTGATACCAATAAGTGGAATCCCTGACTTGAGAGCGAAGTCCGCAATTTTTACAATCTTGTCGGCGTGAACTTCACCGAGTGAGCCACCAAAGACTGTGAAATCTTGTGAGTAAAGCGCAATTGGCCGACCATCGACGGTAGCTGTTCCAATCACAACACCATCGCCATAAGGGCGGTTCTGCTCCATTCCGAAATTAGTGGCATGGTGGCGGGCGAATTCATCGATTTCAGTAAAAGAATCGGGATCTACCAACATCTCGATACGTTCGCGAGCGGTTTTCTTGCCCTTGGCGTGCTGCTTCTCAGTCGCGCGAGCGGAGCCTGCATGAACTGCTTCATCTATACGATCACGAAGGTCATTTATTTTTCCTGAAGTAGTGTGCAGATTGTTGCTCATGTGCATAAGGTACTAGCCATGAGTACTGATGCGCCAAGAGCGCCACTAGATCCCAAACGCATATCCGCAGAAATTTCGCAGTACTGGCGAGTAAGCGTGGTTGATATCACCGAATCTACTCAGGTCGACCTTTTACAACTCGTAAGTAGCAATCAGGCACTTTCAAAGCGTGTAATCGTAAGTGAATATCAGAGTGCTGGTCGTGGTCGACTTGATCGAAATTTCGAAGCAGCCCCAATGTCAGCGCTAACTTTTTCACTGTACATCGAACCAAAAGTTGATAAATCAGAGTGGTCATTCTTAACTCTTCTAACAGCACTGAGTGTGCGAGAGGCAATCGCGTCACTTGAGAGCAAAATTCGTATAGATATTAAGTGGCCAAATGATTTGTTAATTAATGAAAAGAAATGTGCAGGAATCATTGCGCAAGCAACCGATAAGGGAGTTGTGATTGGTATCGGAATAAATGTTGGTATGAACCAATCAGAGCTTCCCGTGCCAACTGCAACATCTCTGGCAATCGAAGGTGGGGTCGAATTAGATCGAAATGTAATTTTGGGAGCAATCCTTAATCACTTCGAGGTAAACCTTCAGATATGGGAACTTGGGAAAAGCTTTATTTCTGAATACAAAGAGGCATCAGCGACTATCAATGCCGACGTTGAAGTAACCCTGCCTGGTGGAAAAATCATTAGATCTAAAGCGATCGGAGTCAGCGATGCGGGCGAGCTTCTACTCGAAAGCGGAGAAGCCGTTACCGTAGGCGATGTAGTTCATCTACGATAGGGGAGTGTCAAAGCCATTTCCTAAGGTAGGAGTCATTGGAGCAGGACAACTAGCTCGCATGATGGTCGCTCCAGCGACGGCACTCGGCGTAGATCTTCTTCTATTTGCACAAGATGCTAACGATTCTGGTGCACAAGTTGCCAGTCATGTAGTTGGTGATTACACCAATCTCGCCCAAGTAATGAATTTCGCACAACAGTGCGATGTCGTGACCTTCGAGCATGAGTTGGTGCCACTCTCAATAATTAGAGGTTTAGAAGCTGCCGGAGTAAAGGTATATCCACCTTCCCACGCATTTATTTTTTCGCAAGATAAGGCAGAGATGCGCAAGAAATTAAATAAATTTCCAGCGCCAGAGTTTCAGATAATTTCGGAGCCCTCATCAATCACAAAATTCCCAGTCATCGCTAAGGCGATTAGTGGTGGATACGATGGTCGCGGGGTCTGGAAAGTTAGGACTACGCAAGAGTTGCAAGAAATTCTTAAGACTTGTTCACCCCTGCTTATCGAAGAGCTAGTCGAATTTGATTGCGAGATTGCCGTAATGGTTGCTCGATCACCTCATGGACAGGCAACGTCGTGGGCACCAGTAGAGACTGTGCAACAAGATGGCATCTGTATTTTGACAATTACTCCAGCTCAGAAGATTTCAAGTAGCGTTGCAGAGCGCGCCCAGCAGATGGCTCTGGAAATTGCGCAAGAAGTTGGCGTAGTCGGAGTCATGGCGGTCGAGATGTTTGTAAAGGGCGAAAACATTTATGTAAATGAGCTAGCCATGCGTCCGCATAATTCAGGGCACTGGTCGATTGAGGGCGCTGAGACATCTCAATTCGAACAACATCTTCGTGCAATATTAGATCTTCCATTGGGAAGTCCAGCAATGAACCATGCATATGCCGTGATGGGCAATATCCTCGGCGGCGAAAAGACCGATATGTATCGCCCTTATTTGCATCTCATGGCGCGAAATCCAAGCTTGCACTTTCATCAGTATAAAAAGGATGTGCGGCCTGGGCGCAAGATTGGGCATGTCACCGCCTGCGGTAATGACCTTCTACACTTACTCCACGAGGTTGAACATGCACGTGACTACATGAGCGGAGTTATTGATGAGTAAAGATGTTGCCATCATCATGGGATCAGACTCTGATTGGCCAATTATGGAAGAAGCCGCAAAAGCTCTCGATACTTTCGAAATTTCATATTCTGCCGATGTTGTATCGGCTCATCGCATGCCTGAAGAGATGTTTGATTTTGCAAAGAGCGCAGCATCCAAAGGCTACAAAGTAATTATTGCCGGCGCAGGTGGAGCAGCACATTTACCCGGAATGGTCGCATCACTCACAACTCTTCCTGTGATCGGTGTCCCGATCTCATTAAAGAATCTCGACGGCATGGATTCATTACTCTCTATCGTGCAAATGCCTGCTGGTGTTCCAGTGGCAACCGTCAGTATTGATGGCGCTAAGAATGCCGGAATCCTCGCAGCGCGCATTATTGGTTCAGCTGATGCATCTGTGGCAAAGCGAGTTGAAGCACAATTAGCAACAATTTCAGATGAGGCAAAAGCTAAAGGCGCCCAACTAAACGCTCGTCGAAATAATAAGACCGGCTTCTAGAAAAATAAAGTTGAATTAATCCGTACGGCCCAAGGCATGAACGCGCCACCCAGCATTTCGCCAGAGATTGCGATCCAGTGCATTGCGTCCATCGATAAGGAATTTTTGCTTTACTAGCTGCCCAATAACAGATGGATCTAGCTCGCGATATTCCTTCCATTCAGTCAGATGCAAGATGGCATCCGCGCCCTTTACGGCATCAACAACCTTTTCGGCATAGTCCAAATTTGGAAAACGCTTTCGCGCAGGTTCGATTCCCTTTGGATCATGAACAACAACTTGCGCACCCGCTGCTTGTAGCTGTGCAGCGATATCAAGTGCTGGAGAGTCGCGCACATCATCACTATCTGGTTTAAATGTTGCGCCAAGTACAGCAATTTTATATTGAGTAAGGTCTTCAGAGAGATCTGCACGAACCACATCAATAACACGTTGACGTGCGCGTAAGTTGATATTGTCTATCTCACGTAAGAATTCAAGAGCTTGATCTGCTCCAAGTTCCTGGGCGCGCGCCATAAAGGCACGAATATCTTTCGGCAAACATCCACCACCAAAACCAATACCTGCTTGCAAGAAGCGGCTACCGATACGTGGGTCATATCCAATTGCCTTAGCAAGAACAGTTACGTCGCCACCAGCGGCTTCACATACTTCAGCCATTGCGTTGATGAAAGAGATTTTTGTAGCAAGGAATGAATTTGCCGCAACCTTTACTAACTCTGCAGTTGGTAAATCTGCGCGAATCCAAGGTGTTCCTAGCGCAATTACTGGCTGATAAACCTCTTTGAGAATATCTTCTGCGCGGTCATTTGCAACACCTACGACAAGTCGATTTGGAGTGAGTGTATCTTCTACTGCAAAACCTTCGCGCAGGAACTCTGGATTCCAAGCTAAATCTGACTGTGGTGCGCTCTCTGCCAATTGTGCGCGCAAAGCCTCTGCTGTACCAACCGGAACAGTTGATTTACCAACAACAAGTGATCCATCCTTTAGGTATGGTGCGATTGCAGCCACTGATGATTTCACATATGTTAAATCTGCAGCGAGGCCATCTTTGCTCTGCGGAGTACCGACGCAAATAAAGTGCACATCGGCATCGGCGACCGCCGCGAAATCTGTCGTGAATGAGAGGCGCCCAGTCTTCATCTCATCAGCAAGAAGCGTGTCCAGGCCTGGTTCATAGAAAGGCAACACACCGCTTGAAAGCAGGGCAACTTTTTCGGGGTCGGTATCTATGCCAACGACCTCAAAGCCAAGTGAAGACATACATGCTGCGTGGGTTGCACCAAGATAGCCACAACCAATTACCGATAGCTTTAAAGTCATGTGTGCGAGTCTATTGCAGAGAGTTATTTCTTACTTGCGCAGGGATTGTTTGCGGCGGTCTGTGTCTTGAATTTATCGATTGTTGTAGGCGTAGGAGTTGCCTTCGGAGAGGCTTCGGATGAGGCTGAAGCAGAAGGATCAGTGGCGGGGAGCACAGTATCTACGAGAGCAGCATCATTTTTAATTCGGTTCCAAAGTTCTGATGCGAGCACTTCATCCCAGATTACGACTGAACCAACTGTTGGATGGCGGCCATTTGGATTAGAAAGTGGAACGGTCAAAGTTCGGACGCTGCCAGAAGATAGATTGCTCATCTGCTTGCCCAAGGTAAGAAGATCATTTTTAGTGACTCCTTCATCCATTTTTACCGTTGAAATAGTTGCTTGATAAAAGTTAGCTAACTTAATTGGATTGAGCAATGTGCCAGAAGAAGTCGCCTTACGGACAATTGCACTCACGAATTGCTGTTGACGCTCCATTCTTCCAATATCACCACGGCCATCAAAGTCACGAGTTCGCACATACTTTAAAGATTCAACACCGTCGAGAAGATGGTAACCAGCCTTCATAACTAGATGGCTCTTTGGATCGTCGATATCAACCTTTGAACAAACTTTAATTCCGCCGAGAGCATCTACGACTCCAACAAAACCAGCAAAACTCACTTCGATGTAATGATCAATCTTTAACTCGGTCATTAACTCAATAGTTTGAATGAGCAACGGTGCGCCGCCAAAGGCGAATGCAGCATTAAGTTTTCCGGGACGATCTGGAATCTGACTTTTTCCATCTTGACTGATATGCGCTGGAATAGTTACTAAAGTATCTCGGGGAAGCGAAACGATAAAGGCAGCATCGCGTGCCTTACTGATATGTACCAGAAGCATTGTGTCAGAGCGACCGCCAGCAGCTACGTCGGTACCACCAACGCGTAATTCACGGATCTGTTCCTTTGTAAGGCCTTCACGGTTATCAGAACCAACGACGAGATAATTGAGGGCCGAACTTACCTTTTCGGGACGATTCTCTAAATCTCCAAAGACGCTAATTCTCGAAATCTGCCCACTAATCTGCCCGAGTCCAACCCAAGTAGTGGTGGCGAGAATTACCACACCAAGAGATAGTGAGGTAATTATTCGAATCGCGCGAGTAGATTTCACATCCGTAGGGTACTTGCACGATAGCGTTATGGGGTTATGACGACACAGGCAGATCAGGGATTAGAGAATTCAGGGGGCAACTTGCCCTTTGTTAGCGTGATTCTGCCCATATTAAATGAAGAGAATTATCTCGAAGGTTCAATTCGCTCGATTCTTTCTCAGGATTATCTCGGCAAGTTCGAAATTGTTCTTGCTGTTGCGCCATCACAAGATAAATCGCTAGAACTTGCAGAGCAAATTGCGCGTAATAATTCGCAGGTTATTGTTGTCGATAATCCATCTGGCAAGACAGCCGCTGGCCTCAATGCTGCGCTCAAAAAATCACTAGGGACAATAATTGTTCGCGTTGACGGACATGCAGAAATACCTCGTACATATATAAGCGATGCGGTTCAAACTCTTGAAAAAACAGGTGCAGTAAATGTAGGTGGCATCATGGCAGCTGAAGGCATAACTCGTTTCGAAAAAGCGGTGGCTAAAGCGATGCGTAGCAGGCTTGGTGTTGGCGCTTCACGATTTCATACCGGCGGCACTCCGGGGCCTGTAGATACTGTCTATCTTGGAGTTTTTCAGCGTGAAGCTCTTATCGCTATCGGGGGTTTTGATGAGAGATTTACGCGAGCACAAGATTGGGAACTTAACTTTCGATTACGCAGCAATGGCGGAGTAATTTACTTCGATCCACGCTTACAAGTTACTTATCGGCCTCGCCCCAACATATCTGCTCTAGCAAAACAGTATTTTCAGTATGGCACTTGGCGCAGGGTTGTAGCGCGTCGACATAAAGGAACAATCAATCTTCGCTATTTGGCGCCACCCATCGCGCTAGTTTGTTTTGTTGGCTCACTCCTTCTTGGTCTTATTCATCCGCTGCTACTAATTCCAGCAGCTACCTACCTAGTAGCGATAGTTATTTCAGCAACAACTATTGCAAGCTCCGTTGGGCAGTATCTCTACCTACTATTAATCATCCCTACAATGCATTTTTCATGGGGAGCTGGATTTATTACTTCACAGAAGAATCTCGTGCCTTTAGATCAATAAGAAAGGCTCTACTGCGGTAATCTTTCACACATGAGCGAACCGTTGGTGACTTATCTGCCTTTTAAGGCTGGTCTGCCTCCAATGGGTACCTATCTCCGCTCACTACTTAAACGCCGCGCATTTATCTCAGAATTTGCGCGCTCTGAGCTTCGCAACCAGAACTATGGCTCGGTCTTTGGTCAGCTTTGGCTAGTCCTCAATCCGCTTCTGCTCTCAGCTGTTTATTTCCTTCTTATCTACGTTATCGGTGGAAGTAGCGATAGCACTCGCTTTGCCCATCTGACTGCTTCACTCTTCCTCTTCTATTTGGTAGCAAATAGCTTGACTGGGGGAGTAAAAGCAATCACCTCTGGTCAACGCTTGATCCTCAATACATCATTCCCACGAATTATGTTGCCGCTCTCAGCGGTTGTGATTGCATTTCTAAAGTTCCTACCGACACTTGTGGTGGCCTTTGTGATTCATGCCGTAGTTGGCCTGAGCTATTCGTGGCAGATGTTATGGGCGATCCCGATTTTAACGATTGCGCTATTGCTCGCAACCGGACTAGCAATTCTCTTCTCTTGCATCAATGTTTACTTTAGAGATATCTCGAGCATCCTGCCTTACCTCACTCGAAGCTTGCTCTATTTATCGCCAATTCTTTATGAAGCATCTTCTGTTTCAGATTCAATTAAACAATTTCAGATCGTTAATCCCATTTTTTATCTTCTCGATTCTTGGTCGAGAGTAATGGTTCATGCGCAAGCCCCCGAGCTCTTTTCGCTCGTACATGCTTTTTCTTTTGCATTTATGATTTTTGTTATTGGTACATACTTCTTCCTATCGAGGGAGCGTGATTTCGCTGTCCGACTTTAAGCACGAACATCCAAAGGCCTCAATTGCTGTCTCTATTAAAGAATTAGGCCTCACCTACAAGACATCAATTGAAAAAAAGCCAACGCTTAAGGCGCGCATTAAAACTCTTGGTCGTGGCAAGAAACATACGCGCATTGTTCGCGCCGTCGATGGAATAAGTCTAGATATTCATTACGGATCTGTACTTGGAGTTATTGGCTCGAATGGTGCAGGAAAATCAACTTTAATGAGAGTTATCTCCGGAATCATCCCTCCCACCGAAGGGCGCGTTGACGTCTACGGGAGCGTTTCTACTTTACTTGCGCTAGGTGTCGGATTTAACCCATCAATGACAGGGCGCGAAAATGTCTATCTAGGTGGCCTAGCAGCGGGAATGACTGAGGCTGAAATTGATGAGAATTTCGAGGCAATAGCTGACTTTTCAGAGCTCGGTGAATCCATTGATGCGCCCATGCGTACCTACTCATCAGGTATGTATGCGCGCCTTGCATTCTCTGTTGCAGCAATCGTCGAACCTGACATTCTCATTATCGATGAAGCGCTAAGCACTGGTGATGCAAAGTTTAAAGAGAAGTCGCTTAATCGCGTTAAGGAACTTCGTTCAGCCGATCGCGCCCTGATATTGGTTAGCCATGCGCTAGCAACAATTGAAGATGTATGTAATGAAGTTATCTGGCTCAATAAAGGCAAGTTAATGGCCCGCGGTAATCCTGCAGAAGTAATTGCCGAGTATCAGAAGTTTATGAATGTCAGAAAGAGCGCTTCTTCCGATGAGGATGTCTAAAGTCCACAGAGGGGCAATTTTTCTCGCAATTTCATTAACTGCCTCTCTCATTGCACCGCCGGTATTTGCTTCAACTGCTCCAGCGATTTTTACATTTACTGGCTCTGGTTTTGGACATGGCGTAGGCATGAGCCAAATCGGCGCGCGGGCTATGGCGGAAGCAGGCGAGAGCGCCACCTCAATCCTTAAGTACTATTACAAAGATGTCGAAGTGATTCCGGTAGTAGATACCGCGACAATCCGAGTCAATATTGGCCACGCAATTAAGGGTGCGATTTTTTCAACCTCAACTAATTCAAGTTCGCTCAAAGTTTTTGCTGGCGATCTACCTTTCTCAGATACAGCGACCGCACCTATCTTGAGCGTTGCCAATAAGAAGAAATTAACAATATCTATCTCTCTAGATAAAAAAGGGATTCAAGGGTTACCAGGTACTCCGGCTGTTGCAACACTGCGTTGGTCTGGAGGCGCTGCCCCTGTTGTCACGGTAACTGAATCGACTTCAACAAGCCGATATCGATATGGGCAGATTCAAATTAAGGTCGTAAAGGGTGCGTTAGAGATTACCAATTCACTTGCTTTGCGTGATGAGTATTTACTTGGAATTAGTGAAGTCCCTACATCATGGCCACCAGCGATATTAGAGGCACAAACTATTGCGGCTCGTAGCTATGCACTATCAAAGATGGGTGCAATCAAGCCTGTCTGTGATTGCAATGTCTATGACCATATCGTTGATCAAAACTTTGTAGGTTTTGCAAAAGAAAGTGAACCCCGTGTGGGTCAGATTTGGCGCGCAGCGGTACTTCGCACGCTCGTCGATAGCTCTACTGGGCTAGCAATATTAAGCAATGGCAAGCCAATACAGGCCTACTACTTCTCATCATCTGGCGGCGCTACGCAAGCGAGTGCAGATGCGTGGGGCGGATACACGGCCTATACACATTCAGTAGCAGATACGGCGAGCGTTCTTGCAACGCTCAATCCGCGTTATGCATCATGGACTGCAACTTCAACTCAATCACTGGTTTCGCGAGCTTTCGGCCTACCGGATGTTGCTTCGCTAGAAATTTTATCTCGCAATTCAGCAGGAGCGGTGACTTGGATTAAAGGCATCTCTACCAATGGCGTATCAATGGTGATCCGTGGCGATACTTTTAGAAGCCGCACAAAGATACCTTCGCCTTGGTTTACTCCTGTTGTTGGCTAATCTCAATTAATATTATTCAATAATTAATTAGCGTGGAGCAAGGCATTTAGGCCGCCCCATGTTCCGGTACGCATGATCACTTCTAAACCACCAGTAAGTGAATTGCGACGGAAAAGTAAGTTGCTAGCACCTGACAAAGTTCCGGCTTTAACAATTTCTCCATCAGGCAAAGTAACTTTAGAAGCAGCAGTAATGTAAGTGCCTGCCTCAATTACACAATTATCGCCCAGCGAAATTCCGAGCCCCGAGTTAGCCCCAAGCAAACACTTCTGGCCTATAGAGATCACTTCTTTTCCACCACCGCTGAGAGTGCCCATGATTGATGCACCGCCTCCGACATCGGTGCCATCTCCAACAACAACTCCAGCTGAAATTCTGCCTTCAACCATCGATACACCCAGAGTTCCAGCATTAAAATTGACGAAGCCTTCATGCATCACAGTTGTTCCTGAAGAGAGATAAGCACCCAAGCGAACTCGATCCGCATCAGCGATTCGAACCCCTGAAGGAATCACATAATCAACCATGCGCGGAAACTTATCGACAGCAAAAATTGTGACGTTTCCATACTTCGCCTTCAACTTGGCGCGTGTTAATTCAAAACCTTCGATTGCGCATGGGCCGTGTGAGGTCCAAACCACATTAGAAAGTAATCCAAAAATTCCATCGAGTGATTGCCCGTGTGGCGCCACTAAGCGATGAGAGAGCAAATGCAGGCGAAGATAGGCATCGAGCGCATCTTTTGGGGCATCATCAAGATTAATCTCCAGCGAAACAACTTCTCGGGTTACTCCGCGATCTGAATCTGGTTTTGCTAAAGAGCGAAGAGATTCATCCGCTGTTGATGCAAGCGCGCCCAATGCAGGAGCGGGAAACCAGACATCTAAAACAGTAGTTCCTGACAGGGTTGCAACTCCGTGTCCATGCGCCAAACGACTATGCGCTGAACGACTGTTATCTGATGTTGACATGGCATAAGAGTAACTCAACCTCTATCCTCAGCCGTATGCGTATCGCCGTTTACTGCTCATCTTCATCGCAAATTGATGAAAAATTTATAGATTTCGCCTTCAATCTTGGAGCAGCAATTGCTGATGCTGGATTCGATTTGGTCTCAGGGGGCGGTTACGTCTCGTCGATGGGCGCTATTTCAAGGGGAGCGCGAAGCAAGGGTGGAAAGACTATTGGAATCATTCCACAACGCCTTGTCGATATTGAGTTTGCCGATCATGACAATGACGAGCTGGTTGTCGTTGATTCGATGCGAAGCCGCAAAGGGAAAATCGAAGAGCTCGCAGATGCATTTATTGCACTACCCGGTGGACTTGGCACACTAGAAGAACTCATTGAGATTTGGGTGGGACGTTATTTAGGTTTTCATAGCAAACCAATAGTGATTCTTGATCCTGAAGGTGTTTATCGCAAATTACACGAACTCGTCATTGAACTTGAAGATTTACACTTTGTTAAACCAGGCATGAGAGATCTCGTGCTTTGGGCTACCGCTATTGATGAAGCAATTGATTTTATCAATGCTCATCACCAAGACTCAAAATGAGTAACGCCCTCGCCCTCACCGTTGCTGTTCCTCTTTCACAAGAGCAGGCATGGAGCGCCATCATCGATTGGCAAGGGCAGAGCAATTGGATGCTACAAACAAAAGTTTGGGTAGATGGTGAGAAAACATCTGGAGTAGGTACAAAGATTGCTGCATTCACTGGGCCACTGCACCGTTACTATCCACGATTCAAAAGATTCGGACTCTTGGATTTAATGGAAGTCACTGCATGGAATCCACCTCTACGTTGTGACGTCATTCATTATGGTTCGATCCTCAAAGGAAGCGGCACATTTGAAGTTGAGGCGATTGATGATTCACATTCGCTCTTTCACTGGTCAGAGGAGATTGAGGCATCTAGAGCGCTCTTTTTACTAGTACGCCCCTTTATTCTTATCGGGGTAAAGATTTCTCTCGCCCGATTTGTGCGCCAACAGGAGTAATCTCTCTACCTATGAGCGCCCCTCAAACTGTCAGAGAGCTAATTGCATCTCTGCCCGAAGAGGAGCGCATCATCCTTACCCTTCACTTTCTCGGCGGAAAATCTGCTGATGAGATAGCGGATCTTCTGAAGGTTCCTGAAAAATCCGTCCGCGCACTCATTGAGTCGGGTAAAGAGAGAATTACTCTCCTTATGGGCCTTTAACTCCCGCTCACCTAAGGCGAGAATGCGCTATTTCGACCTATTCACGATTTCCATAAGTAGGCTCATATGCGAGATACTTACCCCATGGCAGCGATGAAACCCCGTACTGGCGATGGCCCAATGGAAGTCACCAAGGAAGCGCGCTCCCTTGTGATGCGAATTCCACTAGAAGGCGGAGGTCGCCTCGTGGTTGAACTCAATCCCCAAGAGGCTAACAATCTCAGCGCCGCACTCGAAGCAGCTGTCGCCCTTATCAAGAAGTAAGGCCACTTCACGATGCTCTCCTCGGTTGAGCCAAAGCTACATTCGCTCCTCGAAGGAGATCTTTTAGCGCTCGGCTTTATCAAGCACGATGATGAAACATTCTCATTTATCGGCTCAGCCTCTCTCATCTCCGAAATCGAAGCTCTCTTCGAAATTAATCTTCTCGATGAACTTGCCTTCTTTAAACCTACAGGTAAAGCCGGTGAGATTTTTGAAATTCCGGTACTTGATTCTCACACCTCGATAGATCGTCTCTATCTCGTAGGAGCCGGAGATCAGAGTCTGACATCACTTCGCACAGCCGGTGCCGCTATAGGACGAAAAGTTCGCGGTAAAGCAGAACACCTCATCTCAATGCTCACCACTGAGAAGCGAGAAGATTTATCAGCAATTACAGCCCATGCAATTTCCATGGCACTTGGCGCTTACACGTGGCATCTCAAGAGTGGAACACCACCAGAAATTCCACACCTCTCGATTGCAAGCGAAGACCAGAACACTGTGGCCAGAGCCAACTCAATCGCGCAAGGAGTATTGCTAGCAAGAGATCTCATACACACTCCTTCAAATATTAAGAATCCGCTCTGGCTTGCCAATGAAGCAAAGAAGATCGCCGAAGAGAAGAACCTGACAATTAAGGTTTTATCTGGACGTGAGTTAACAAAATTTGGTGGATTAGTTGCCGTGGGTGGTTCATCGCCGAATCCAGGCCCTCGCTTTATTGAGCTCTCTTACATTCCCAAGAAGCTTGCGAAATCAAAGAGTAAAGCTGCAACTGCACTTCCTCATATTGTTATTGTCGGAAAAGGAATTACCTTCGACACCGGAGGCGTCTCCCTTAAGCGTCCATATGACACCATGATTGGGATGAAGAGTGATATGGCCGGAGCTGCTGCTGCGCTCGCCACAATTTCTACAATTGCAGACCTGCAACCAAATATTAGAGTCACCGTTCTTATGATGTGTGCTGAAAATGCATTATCGGGAACCTCGCAACGCCCCTCAGATATCATCACCCAATATGACGGGACTACCGTTGAAATAATTAATACTGATGCAGAAGGTCGCTTAGTTTTGGCTGATGGATTGGCCTATGCAGATAAGCACCTTGACCCCGATTATTTACTTGATATTGCCACCCTTACCGGCGCGGCCACACTCGGTCTAGGACGCCAATATGCAGCGATGTATACACGTGATGAAAAATTGGCTCAACAACTCTTCGCTGCTGGCGAAATTTCAGGTGAACGTGTCTGGCATATGCCGCTCATTGATGAGTATGTGGATTCTCTTCTTAGTGATGTTGCCGACCTGAATCACACCGCCGATAAAGGCGATGGTTCCGCCGGATCAGTCACTGCAGCGCTCTACCTCGAACAATTTGTAGGAGATCGCAAATGGCTCCACCTGGATATTGCCGGGCCAGGACGAAGTGAGAGCGATTCAGGAGAAAATCCGAAAGGCGGCACCGGTTTCGGGGTGCGCTTACTCGTAAATTGGATAGTGTCTCTTTCATGATTATCGATCCTCACTCATACGCCGAGAGCTTTATCGGCGAAAATCCGACCAAGAGCGCAGCAAGAGCCCGAGGTATCGAAATCGGTACTCTCGATGTCACCCCAGGTGCTGGTGCCTATTTATCTTTTCTGGCCAGGCTTTTGAAGGCGCAATCGGTCGTAGAAATTGGTACCGGATCCGGCGTAGGTTCACTCTGGCTACTAGATGGAATGCTTAATTCTGGCACCATCACTTCAATCGATGATGAGATGGAACATAGCTCGATTGCACGCCAAGCATTTGCTGAGGCAGATATTGCTCCGCAGAGGTTCCGATTGATTACCAACCCTGTAATGGAAGTTGTCGCCAAATTAACTGATCGCGCATATGACATGGTTATCTTTCGACATGAGCCAGAAGATTTACCTTATGCAATCTCAGAGGCATCTCGCATTCTTCGTAGTGGCGGAGTCTTTGTAGTCGATAACTTTTTTGGTGGTAGCAAAGTCAGTGATCCTGCTCAACGAGATCCAAAAACAGTTGCTTTGCGCGAGGCAGGCAAAGCAATCAAGTTTGATACCGAAACGTGGGCCACGACGCTTATTCCTATTGGTGATGGCTTATTGCTCGCCACAAAATTATAAATACCCTAAAGACTATAAATACGATGAATATAAGGGAAACGAGATATGAGTAATTACGGAGATGGGTTCGGACCAGGTTCTAATAGCCCTTGGTGGAATGCTCCTTCGCGCTCACGCATGAAAGTTTCGTTTCGCGCTTCTGTCACAACAACAATTTTGGTCGGAATTATTGCCGGCGCGTTTGGAGCTGCATCGAGCGGTTCTCTCTTCGGATACTCAACAAGATTAGTTTCCTCGAATTCAACGATTGAACGTTCTCCAGATTCCGTTGCTGGCATAGCAAAACGAGTCCTGCCTTCAGTCGTATCTATTGAAGCTAGAGGCTCAGATGGGGGTGCAACCGGATCCGGATTTGTGATTGCGAGTGATGGATTCATCCTTACCAATAATCACGTGATTGCTGAGGCTGTGACAAGCGGCGGAAAAATCTTGGTTCGCCTTCAAGATGGTAGCTCTTACGATGCTGATGTAATAGGTAGAGAAGTTTCATATGATCTTGCTGTCTTGCGAATTAGCAATAAGAGACTCACTGCTTTGCAATTTGGAGATAGCGACAAAGTTGCAGTGGGAGATCCTGTCCTTGCAATCGGTTCCCCACTTGGCCTCTCCGGTACGGTCACGTTAGGAATCATTAGCGCTAAAGATCGCGCCGTAACGGCTGGTGAAAGCCAGAGTGAGAGTTCCTTTATCAACGCGCTGCAAACTGATGCTGCTATAAACCCTGGTAATTCGGGTGGACCACTCGTTGATGCAACAGGTGCAGTCATCGGAGTAAATTCCGCAATTGCATCCCTTGGTTCATCATTTGGAGGACAGACGGGATCGATTGGATTAGGTTTTGCAATTCCCATAAATCAAGCACGTAAAACTGCTGAGCAATTGATTAAAACAGGGAAGGCCACCTATCCAGTTATCGGCGTCTCAGTTGATATGAGCTATGCCGGATCGGGGGCGCTTATTTCGAATAAGAGCGGAGCAGTTCTTGCTGGAGGCCCGGCAGAGAAAGCGGGGCTCAAAGCGGGAGATGTTATTACTGAATTCGATGGACGAGATATCAATTCAGCAGAAGAACTCATCGTCTCTGTTCGCTCTCGTGATGTAGGCGATGTTGTAGAGATTACTTATCTTCGCAAGGGTGTGAGTGCGAAGGTGAAGCTCACCCTGACAGCTGGCAAGTAGAGCGATAAGGTTGCGACATGTTCTTTGATTTTGGAGCGGGTGAACTCATTGGCTTAGCCATTCTTGGCATGGTTCTAGTCGGCCCCGATAAGTTGCCGGGCCTGGCCGTCCAAGCTGCTAAGTTAATTAAGAAAGCCCGAACTCTTGCAACCAGTGCGACCAACGAACTCAAAGAAAATCTTGGCCCAGGATTTGAAGACCTCAAGCCTGCAGATCTCAATCCAAAGACATTTGTAAAGAAGCAGATTGATGCGGTTATGGATGAATCCTCACCAAAGCCAAAGCGACCTGAAAGCAAGATCGACCCCGATTTACTATGACCACCAATCAAGCTGTTCTTGATGCTCTTTCAAAGGTTAATGACCCAGAGCTACATCGTTCAATTACCGAATTAGGGATGGTCGAAGAGGTCACGATTGAAGGCACGGCCCTTAAGTTAAAAATCCTCTTAACGATTTCTGGTTGTCCAATGCGTGATCGCCTTACCAAAGATATCTCTGCGGCGGCGTTGACCGTCGCAGGAATCACAACAGTAGATATTGAATTCGGCGTGATGAATGAAGAGCAGAGAGCGAATATAAAAAAGCTTCTTCGCAACGGTCGCGAAAGCTTTATCTCTTTTGCACAGAAAGATTCGCTTACTCGCGTTATTGGAATTGCATCGGGTAAAGGCGGAGTAGGTAAATCCTCGCTAACTGCCAACCTAGCCGTAGCAGCAGCGCAGAAGGGCTTGCGAGTAGGCATCCTTGACGCTGATGTGTATGGCCACTCTATTCCACGCCTAATGGGGTTGATGGGTCAGCGCCCTACCGCAATCGATCAGATGTTTATCCCGCTCGAATCTTTTGGTGTCAAAGTTGTTTCGATGGAGATGTTTAAGCCAGAGAGATCAGACCCAATCGCCTACCGCGGACCCTTGCTGCACCGAGTGCTTGAGCAACTTTTATCTGATGCTTACTGGGGAGATTTAGATATCCTCTTTATTGATCTCCCGCCAGGCACTGGAGATTTGGCAATCTCACTCGGCCAGCTCATTCCGACTTCAGAGATTATCGTTGTTACAACACCGCAGATTGCAGCGGCAGAGGTAGCAGAGCGAGCAGGTCGCATTGCGCACCAAATACATCAGCGAGTAATCGGCGTCATTGAAAATATGTCTGCCGCTCCCTGCGCCTCATGTGGGCAAGAGATGGCTCTCTTTGGTAGCGGTGGGGGAGAAGAAACAGCACGCAGACTTTCGTTGTTGGTTGGCGGAGATGTACCGCTTATGGGCAAGATTCCATTTAGCGCTCAACTACGCGAAGGTGGAGATGAAGGAACTCCCGTGTTTATAAATGCGCCAGATAGTCCTAGCGCAATTGCTATCGCTTCAGTAATTGATTCCTTGGTAATTCGCCAGGATTCTTTACTTGGCGTCAGGCTTGGACTTGCGTAGCTCTTCAACTATTTCTTGAGAGAGATTTTCAAGTTCACTTCGTACAAAATCGCGCGTTGAAACGTCGCCGAGTGCGATACGCAAACTAGCAAGCTCGCGTGTCAGGTATTCGGTATCTGCCATATTGCGATCACCCCGAGCTCTATCTTCATTGAGGGCGATTCGATCTCTATCTGCTTGGCGATTTTGCGCAAGCAAGATCAGAGGGGCTGCATAAGAAGCTTGTAGCGAAAGAATGAGCGTAAGAAAGATGAATGGGTAATCATCCCAACGCAGATTTACAGGTGCGAAGATATTCCAAAGCACCCAAGTAAAAACGAAGACAGTCATGTAAACAAGGAATCGCGCCGTTCCTAAGAACCTAGCGAAACGTTCAGATAAGCGACCGAATGCTTCGGAATCGTAATTACCTCGAAGTGAGCGACGGCTCTCACGAGGTGTGTCTAAACCATGGTTGCGTGCCATCATTTAACCTCGACTTCCTTCGGATAGTTCGCCTTCAAAGCTTGTATCAATGTTTTCTAGCGCTGCTGTAGTTGCTGCAGAATCACGGTGTGCATGGCGCCAGTTCTCAGGTAATAGGTGGTCGAGAACGTCGTCAACGGTAATCGCCCCTAGTAGGCGTTCATTTGCATCGATAACCGGAATAGAAAGCAAGTTATAGCTAGCTAAGTATGAAGCAACCTCATGGAGTGATGCATCGGGATTAACGCCGTGCGTGCTTGAATCCACAATAGAACCGAGCAATGTGGCAGGCGGTTCACGGAGTAAACGTTGATAATGAACGAGCCCTATGAAGCGACCAGTAGGAGTTTCAAGTGGCTGGCGGCAGATAAAAATTTGTGATGCTAAAGCAGGTGATAGCTCGCTCTTTCTCACGGCCGCGAGTGCATCAGCAACTGAATAATCGGCTGACATCACAATCGGTTCGGTTGTCATCAATCCGCCAGCAGAATAATCCTCATAAGTCATCAATCGCAGAACATCTTCGGCATCCTCTGGATCCATTAAATCAATAAGTTCCTGCGCGCGTTCTTCTCCAATTTCGCGCAGAAGATCTGCCGCATCATCAGGATCCATCTCTTCCAAAACATCAGCGGCTCTCTCGCCTTCGAGTTCTGCCAAAAGCTCAACTCGCACTTGCTCATCCATCTCTTCAATGACATCTGCAAGGCGCTCGTCATCCAGGGCACGCGCAACTTCAATGCGTCGCTTTGGCGAGAGGTCTTGTAAGACAGTAGCTAAATCTGCGGCTCGCAAAGTGCTGAGAGTTGCAAGAAGATTTGTAGCGCCTTGACTAGCTTCTTGAGCTGCAAAGCCGACAAGCTCATTCCAGGCAACGGTAGATGTCGCTCCCTTGCGACGAATCCCACGTCCCTTTCGCATTATGTGAACTTTTGAAATAAGCCAATCACCGGTGCGAGTGAGCTCCATACCCATATCTTCTACAACAACCGACTCGCCACTTTCAACGATGGTAATGGAGCGATCAAGTAAATCTCCCAAGACAAGAATTTCTCCAGCACGAGTTTCAAAGCGACGCATGTTCAGTAGTCCGGTAATTACTACAGCACCAGATTCGATAGAAGTAACTCGAGTGATCGGAACAAATACACGACGACGTAGCGGTACTTCAACTACGAGACCAAGGATTCGGGGAGGCTGATTATTTGAGCGCAGGGTCGCCACAGCATCGCGCACCTTGCCAACAGGATCTCCATTAGGGTCAAAGACCGCTGTGCCAGCAAGGCGGGCGAGGAATACGCGATTCATTCCATTGCCGCTCATAGGATTCCCTTCATAGGCTAAGGGTATCGGCTAGGTTTCATCCATGGCTCCCACTTCTTCAGACATTACAGCGATGCCCGAACGCTCTGACCTGATCCGATTAGGTATCGGAATCCTCGGAATCGGTTCATCGGGGCCCCTCATTGCATTGAGCGCAATGCCCATCCTCTCCCTCATATTCTGGAGAAATCTTGGTGGCTCACTATTTACGCTTCCTTTTGCGCTTCGAAATAAAGTTGATCGCGCCGGCGCAAAATGGGCAGCCGCTGCCGGGGTACTACTGGCACTTCACTTCATTGGATTCTTCGCTGCAATGCGAATGACTTCTGTTGCGGCGGGCACCGCGCTTGTCGCCCTCCAGCCAATTTTTGCAAGTATCTTTGTAAAAATGACGGGCGGACATATTCCTTCGAAGGCCTGGCTCGGAATGATTGTCAGCTTCGTTGGTGTACTTCTAATTTCAGGAATTGATTTCTCGCTCGACCGTCGTTCATTTCTTGGCGATCTAGCAGCAGTAATTTCTGCTGCGCTCGCTGCCCTCTATATGTTATTTGGATCTAAAGCGATGAAGTCGCTCGCAGCTAGTTCTTACACCGCAATTTGCTATGGAGTTTGCGCTCTCACCGCGCTACCTATTGCAATTATCAGTGGAAGTGAGTTGATTGATTTTCCAGCCCGTGAATGGTGGATTCTTTTGGCGCTTATTGCTGGCGCACAGATACTCGGGCATTCCATGTTTAACGCAGCACTCAAGCGAGTTTCTCCCGCAGTTGTTTCATTAATAGTTTTCTTTGAAGTCCCTGTTGCTGCAATCTTGGCTGGGATTTTTGAGATCGGAAAACAACCTTCCGGACTTATTATTCCAGGAATAATCCTTATTCTCGGAGGGTGCACCATGGTTGTATTGCGCACGCGTCCCACCCGCGAAATGGTCGAAGCTGAGGTATTGGAATGATTGATCTACATACACATACAACATGTAGCGACGGAACCGATTCACCACTGATGTTAGTGAAGAAAGCTGCCGCTGCCGGAATAACAGTTTTAGGTTTAGCAGATCACGATTCAACTTCTGGCTGGGAAGAAGCAACCAATGCACTTCATTCAGATCTGCAATTAGTTCTTGGCTCAGAAGTTTCCTGTCTCACTGAGGATGGAGTAGCAGTTCATATGCTGGGCATGCTCTTCGATGGCAAAGATGACGAAATTCAACGTTTGCTTGCAGACTCTCGCGATACTCGAATTCCACGGATGCGAAAAATGATCGAAAATCTGCGGGCTGCAGGCTACGACATAACCATTGAAGATGTTGCGCAATCAACGCCTGAGGGCGCCACTTTAGGTAGACCACATCTGGCAGATGCACTTGTTAAGAAAAAAATTGTGAAGAGTCGCGACGAAGCTTTCGCGGATTTACTCAACAATGATTCACCTTTCTATGTCACTCATCTATCGCCGACTCCAGAGGATGCTATTCGGGCGATTAGAAAAGCTGGGGGAGTTTCTGTGATTGCTCACCCTTTCGCTTCAAGACGTGGTCAGATCATTGATGAATCAACTTTTCAATCACTTGTTGCAGCAGGCCTTAACGGGATTGAGGTTTACCATCGTGACCATAGTGAAGATGAGCGAAATCAACTTATGGCTGTTGCCCGCTCACTTGATCTAGTTGTTACAGGCTCAAGTGATTATCACGGTACCGGAAAACTCAATCAACTTGGTGAGAACACCACTGATAGGCAAGAATGGGAACGTCTTGAGTCAATGGCTAATGAGAGAAGAGTAGTGCAACGATGGATGAAGTAACCGCCCTCACCTTCGCAGTACAAGCTTTTGTAACACTGTTGGTAATTTTCGATCCTCCGGGAGCAACCCCGATCTTCCTCTCACTTGTTGCGAATAAGAGCCAACGTGAGCGAACTCGTTTAGCATGGCTAGCAGCAGGTGTCTCTCTTTTGGTGATTGCATCCTTCGCATTATTCGGTCGCTTTATCCTTGAATACATGCATGTCTCAATTGAGGCGCTTCAGGCAGCAGGTGGATTACTTCTTCTCTATGTCTCACTTCAACTCCTTACAGGTACAGTGCACGAGATGGAGACTAAGGGAACAAATATCGGCATGGTTCCATTGGGTACACCGTTGCTCGCGGGCCCAGGAGCAATCGTTGCAACGATGATCTTCGTAGAGCAAGCAGATACAGCAGCACGAATGAGTGGATTAGCACTAGCTATCATCGCAGTTCACTTAGTCATTGGAATAGTTCTCATGACATCAACAACTATCCTTAAAGTGATAAGGGAATCAGGAGTAAATCTCCTGGCGAGAATTGCAGGTTTGTTACTTGCTGCAATCGCGGTTCAGATGCTCGCCAATGCCATCAAGCTCTTAGCGAATTGATTTAACTTTCTGAGACGCGTTTCGTACGAGTTCGAACTCTTGTACTAGCCTCACGTGGAGCTTTCTTTACTGGCTCACTCTTGCTGACAGGTCGATCGCGCACTGGACGATCTCGCACAGGGCGATCACGTTTGGTTTCGACTTCAACTTTGGCTGCAGCAACCATGCGACCGGATGCATCTGTTGGAATATCAAGGGCCTCAAAGAAGTGAGCTGAAGAAGAATACGTCTCAAGTGGCTCTGGTAAGCCTAGTTCGAGAGTTGTATCTATCATCTTCCATCGTGCAAGTTCATCCCAATCAACAAAAGTTACTGCGATTCCATCTGCGCCAGCTCGAGCTGTACGTCCAATGCGGTGAACGTATGCTTTTTCATCTTCTGGGCATTGAAAGTTAATTACGTGAGTGATTCCATCTACGTCGATACCGCGGGCCGCAACATCTGTCGCAATCAATACATCGCGCTTTCCAGATTTAAAGTCGTTAAGAGCTTTCTCGCGTGCGCTCTGCCCTAAATCACCATGAATAGAAGATGCCCGAAAACCGCGCTCCATTAAGTCATCAGCAGTCTTTTGGGCAGTGCGCTTTGTACGACAGAAAACAATTGTTGGACCGCGCCCATTTGCCTGAAGGATTCGGGCTAACATCTCAATCTTATCCATCGCATGCGCGCGGAAGACATGTTGTTTGATGCGAGCAACTACACGACCCTCATCTTGTGAATCTTGGGTGCGAATATGTACTGGCTGATTCATGAATTTACGAGCCAAGGCGATGATGTCGCCCGGCATTGTTGCTGAGAAGAGCATTGTCTGTTGACGAGCAGGAGTGGATGAAAAAATCTTCTCTACATCCGGAAGAAAGCCGAGATCTAGCATCTCATCTGCTTCATCGAGAACTACTCGGGTGACCTTCGATAGCTTAAGTTTTCCTTGACGATAGAGATCGAGTAAACGTCCTGGTGTTCCAATTACGATCTCAACCCCTGATTCAAGAGCTTCAATCTGTGGTTCGAAGGCGCGTCCGCCATAGACAGCGAGCGAGCGGATTCCGCGATTAAGTGAGAGCTCTTCAATATCTTTAGCTACTTGAACACATAGCTCACGTGTAGGTACAACGATAAGTGCCTGTGGTGCACCTTTGGCTTCGAGAGAGTCCCACTCTGGATCAGATGGAGAGATAACGCGTTCAATAACTGGGATGCCGAATGCGAGAGTCTTTCCGGTCCCGGTCTTTGCTTGTCCGATGACATCTCCATCGGCGAGTGCGATGGGTAGAACCATCTCTTGAATTGCAAATGGCGCTAAGAATCCATGGAGATGGAGAGCGTCAATCGTCTCCTTACGAAGAGGAAGTTCGGCGAAGGTTAGGCTCACTTAGAGGGCGCCGAAGCCAACGCGACGTTCGACTGGCTCACCGATTTCGATGTAGCCAATCTTTGCCGCAGGAACAAGAATTTCGTGACCGCGAATATCAGTCAGGCTTAAAGGAGTATTTGCTGCAAGCGCTGCGGTGATCGCGCTCTTTATCTCAGCCGGTGAAGAAGGGCACTCAAAGGAGAGCTCGCTTGAAACATCTGTTACGGCGATGCGAACCTGTGATGACTTTTCATTTTTCTTAGTGCTCATGAGGAGATTCTATTCGTTAAAGCTCAGTGCGGGGAAATCCAGATATTCCACGCCACATCAGGTTCTCAACGAGATCCATAGCTTGTTGGCGAGTGAGCTTGCTATCTCGCTCAAGCCAGTGACGCGCCGTCACTTGGGCATATCCAATCAAACCAACTCCGAGCAACATGGCCGCCTCTTTAGGAAGTCCGGTGTCATTAGAAATCACTCCACTTACAGCAGCAGCGCAGTCATAGGTCATACGACTCAATCTTTCGTGCACCTGTGGCTCGACGCTCATATCGCTCTCAAAGAGAAGACGGAAGGCTTCACCTTCATTTTCGATAAAGGTGAAGTAGGCAACGATAGTGGCGTGCACTCTCTGCGCGTTATCTGGAGTCGAAGAGATTGCTTTTTGAATTTCATAAACCAGTGAATCAATGTGAAGGTCGAGAACAGCAAGGTAGAGATCTAACTTTGATGGAAAATGTTGATAGAGAACCGGCTTACTTACACCAGCACGATCTGCAATCTCATCCATTGCAGCAGAGTGATATCCGGCTGCAGTAAAAACTTCGAGCGCTGCCGTTAAAAGAATTGCTCGCCTTTCATCGCGAGGCAGGCGAGCTTTATCGCCTTTTGCTAGCGAACCGGTTGCCTGCGAACCATTTGCATCTGCTGTACTCATTGTGCCTATCGTAGCGAGTGATGAGCTGATGCGTAAAGTGGCGAGCTCTCGCGCATTACGGCAGAATCATCACATGAAGACTCCACCACTCGTTTCCCCTGGTGCGCCGCTAACTGTTGATGAAGTTCGACGTTATAGCCGCCACCTCATTATTCCTGATGTTGCGATGGCTGGTCAGCAAAGAATGATGAATGCCAAAGTTCTCTGCGTTGGTGCAGGTGGATTAGGTTCTCCAGCACTTATGTATCTTGCTGCTGCTGGTATCGGAACTCTCGGCATAGTTGAATTCGACACCGTCGATGAATCAAATCTACAACGACAGATTATTCACGGTCAATCAGATATCGGAAAAAGTAAGGCAAAGAGTGCTCGCGAGAAAATTGCTGAGATCAATCCTTATGTAAAAGTTATTACTCATGAAACTCGTCTCGATAATTCCAATGTTCTCGAAATTTTTGCGCAGTACGACATTATTGTTGATGGAACAGATAACTTCGCTACTCGTTATCTTGTTAATGATGCATGCGTACTCTTAAAGAAGCCCTATGTTTGGGGATCGATTTACCGCTTCGATGGACAAGCCAGTGTTTTCTGGGCCGAGTACGGTCCTTGCTACCGCTGCCTCTATCCAGAACCACCACCTCCCGGAATGGTTCCAAGCTGCGCCGAAGGTGGCGTACTCGGTGTTCTCTGCGCGACCATCGGTTCGATTCAGACAACTGAAGCAATCAAAGTTCTAACAGGTGTTGGCGAGCCACTCATTGGTTCATTGATGATTTATGACGCGCTCGAGATGAGCTTTCGCAAAGTAAAGATTCGCAAAGATCCAAATTGCCCTATCTGTAGCGATAATCCGCGTCAAAAAGAGTTACTTCCCGACTACGAAGCATTCTGCGGCGTACTTTCAGATGCGGCTCAAGAGGCTAGTACAGGTTCGACCATCACTGTCCAAGAGTTGAAATCAAAGATTGATGGGGCAGAAAATTTCTATCTCATCGACGTGCGTGAACCGAGTGAGTTTGAGATTGTTCGAATTCCGGGTTCCCATCTGATTCCAAAACAAGGATTTATTGATGGAAGCGCACTCGCAGATTTGCCTCAAAATAAGCCAATCATTCTTCACTGCAAGAGCGGTGTTCGCTCTGCCGAGTGCTTGGCAATTCTAAAGAACGCTGGATTTGCCGATGCTACCCATGTAAGCGGTGGCGTTATTGCTTGGGCAAAGCAGATCGATTCTTCTCTCCCGGTTTACTAAAGAGTAAACACAGATGCAGAATTCATATAAGGGCTATCGCGCTCTGCTCGTTCATGCTCACCCCGATGATGAGACGATCAATAATGGCGCGACGATGGCGATGTACGCGGCGCTTGGCGCTGACGTCACGCTTGTCACCTGCACGCGTGGCGAGGAAGGCGAAGTTCTTGTTGAAGAGCATTCACATAAAGCCGCCACTCACGATGATTTACTTGGAGATCACCGAGTCATTGAACTTGCAGAAGCGATGAAAGAGCTCGGAATAAGCGACTATAGATTCTTAGGATCACCACAGCTCAAATATCGCGATAGTGGCATGATGGGTACCGAACCCAATGAACGTAGTGATTGTTTCTGGCAGGCAGATTTTGATACCGCAACTTCTCATCTCGTACGCGTTATCGATGAAGTCAAACCTCATATCCTGATTACTTACGATGAATTCGGTGGCTATGGTCACCCAGATCATATTCAAGCCCATCGCGTAGCTATGGCTGCTGCAGAAAAAAGCGAGTGGCAGATTCCTAAAATTTATTGGAATGTCATGCCTCGCTCTGTGATTCAAGATGGCATCGATAAAATGAAAGAATTAGGCTCAGATTTCTTTGGTGCCGAAAGTGCTGATGATTTACCGTTTGCAAAAGATGATTCATTCGTCACCACACTTATTGATGGAAACTCGTATGTAGATCAGAAAATGGCTGCCATGCGTGCTCATGCCACACAGATAGCGGTTGATGGCCCATTCTTCGCTCTCTCCAATAATTTAGGGCTACAAGTGTGGGGGCATGAGTACTACACCTTAGTTCGCGGCGAAAAGTGCGAACCATTTGATAGCAATGGAAGAGAGAGCGATCTCTTCTCCGGCATAACGCTGTAAATGCAGACTTTATCCGCCCTTTTCTTCGGCATAAGTTCTGGGCTCGCCTCCGTTCTACTTCATCAGAGCGTGGCGCCAGTGGGTCTCATTCTTGGCCTCACACTTTCGTACTTTTCGATCTGGTACGTGGGGCGATACACCGGCAAAAGAATTTACAAATTTCTTGCGGCCTGTGCGTGGGTTGTAATTGCTTTGAGAGCGGGAACATTCGGAGTAGGAAGAGAACTTCTTATTCAGGGAGACTCACTTGGAGCAGCTCTGATGATTCTCGGACTTATTACGGTTGCGTTAGCTGCTCTTCGTCGCGCTTAACTCTTGCCATCTTGGACTTTATATCCCAAGGAAAGTAACTGATCACGAAGGCGATCGCTCTCACTCCAATTTCCTTCGGCGCGAGCGGCAGTTCGTAGTTCTATCAATCCCTTAACCTCATCGGAAACTTCAATAACTTTTGGTGCGCGTGAGATATCTAAGCCAAGAACTAGATCTGCATAGAGAAAGATTGCGCGCTTATCTAATGCGCCAATCGTCACATCTTTCTCAATTGCGCGAAGCCTAATCAAGACCTTTGGAGTATCAAGATCGTTCATTAAGTTGGCGTGGACTTCTTGATCGTATTTTAATTCAGCGCCCCAACCCCAACTATTTACTAGAGAACGCCATCTCTCAAGTGTTGCATGTGCAGCTCGCAGCGAATCCCACGTGAGGTTCATCTGCGAGCGATATCGATTCTCTAATAGAGCCAAACGCAGAGCTAATGGGTCAAGTCCAGCGGCGATGATTTCTTCTACAAGTACGACATTTCCAGCACTTTTGGACATCTTCCGACCCTCAAAGAGAAGGTGTTCTCCATGAAGCCAATGCGCGACTACATCCTTTTTGGCAATGGAATTTGTCTGGGCTCGTTCGTTTTCGTGGTGTGGAAACCTTAAATCGATACCACCAACATGGATATCGACGCTATCTCCCAAGAGCTGAAGAGACATAGCAGTGCATTCAATATGCCAACCTGGAAATCCGATTCCCCAAGGTGAATCCCAGACCATCTCGGTTCTGGTGGCAGAAACTTTCCAGAGCGCCCAATCGGCATGGAACCTTTTCGCTCCATCGTCCTCAAATTCAAAACGATGACCTGGCTTAAGTGAATCTAATTTGTTGCCGCTAATAAATCCGTAACTTGGGAAACTCTCGGCGCTAAAGTAAACATTTTTGTCAGAACCAACATATGCATTTCCGCTTTCAATAAGAACCCCAATTGCTTCAATAATTTCTCTCATATTATCGCTAGCGCGAGGATAGAAATGTGCAGGAGTTATATTGAGAGAAGCGAGATCCTTATGAAATCTCTCTTCATACTTACGGGCTATTTCGATGGGAGTCAGAGATTGATTTCTCGCCTCTTGCAAGACTTTATCTTCTTGCGCGCCGGCTACAAAATTATCATTCATGTGACCAACATCAGTAATGTTTTGAACCGTTATCGCGCTTTGACCCTTTAATGAGAGCACTCGAACAATTAAATCAGTGAGCAAGAATGTACGCATATTTCCTACATGGGCGTCACGATAAACAGTTGGACCACATGAGTAAATTCGAACTAGGTCGCTAGATATTTCTCGTAATTGGCGAGAAGCAGTTTCATAGAGTTGCAATCGTGCTTCTTCTAGCTCACGTTCGTGATCCCGGCGATTAAAAACAGGTATGACTCTAAAGAAGGCAATATCACTAGTTGAGAAAGTAGCTACCGAGCCATCGCCTTTGATTATTTCACCCTCACTCTTGAGAACTCCCAGAAGATCCCTCATCGAATCTCCTTCGCGCAGGCGAATACTGACGCGCTTGCCGATTGCGCCAGCTACCTCACTCGTAAAATCCCCAGAAAAATCCATAGCCCAACCTTATTGGGGCGCCCTTAATCGTGCATCGAGTGCGATGCAGGGTTAGAATTCGCAGAGGCGGCGCAGGCAGGCGCCGCAAAAGCTATTTGAAGGAGAACCCCGTGACTTATGTAATTGCCCAGCCTTGCGTGGACGTTAAGGACAAGTCATGTCGTGAAGAGTGCCCAGTTGATTGCATTTACGAAGGCTCACGGATGCTCTATATCCAACCCGATGAGTGTGTTGATTGTGGAGCCTGCGAACCTGTCTGTCCTGTTGAAGCAATCTATTACGAAGATGATGTCCCAGGTCAGTGGCAGGAATATAAGAAAGTAAATACTGAATTTTTTATTGAGCTCGGATCTCCCGGTGGAGCATCTAAGGTGGGCGAGACCAATACCGACCACCCTGATGTGAGCGCACTTGGCCCACAAACTTCCTGATTTTCCCTGGGATGCACTTGCTCCATATGGCGTAATTGCAAAAGAACATCACGCAGGAATAATCGATCTCTCTGTTGGCACCCCGGTAGACCCAACTCCAGATTTTATTCAGAGAGCCTTGCGCGAGGCGGCAAACTCACCAAGTTATCCCGTGACAGTTGGAACTCCAGAACTTCGCGTGGCAATCACTGAATGGGCGAAAAAGAATCTAGGTGCCACTGGAGATTTTGCAGTACTTCCGTTGATTGGCTCAAAAGAGTTTGTTGCTTGGCTACCAACGCTTCTAACCACCAAGAGCGTCCTCTACCCTGATGTTGCATACCCGACATATTTAGTAGGAGCACTTCTGGCAAAAGCTGAGGCAACTCCAGTCGATATTGATGCTACTCAGTGGCCGACAGCGGAGTTAGCGTGGGTTAACTCTCCTTCTAACCCAACCGGTCGCGTCCATAATGAAATTGAATACCGTGTTGCTATCGATTGGGCGCGTAGAACTAAGGGAGTAGTCGTATCTGATGAGTGCTATCTAGAGTTCGGTACAAATAAAACTCCCTCATCCATTTTGCAATACACAGATGGAGATAACCGAAATATTCTTGCTGTGCACTCACTCTCAAAGCGATCAAATCTTGCCGGTTATCGTGCAGCCTTTGTTGTGGGCGATCCGGCACTAATTGCTCAGATTCTTGAAGTTCGCAAACATGCCGGAATGATGGTCCCTCTGCCTGTACAGAAAGCGATGATTGCAGCCTTGGCTGATTCAGATCATGTAAGTGAACAACGCAATCGTTATAACGCCCGCAAAGCCAAGCTAATTCCAGCTCTAACCACTGCCGGATTCACAATTGATTTCTCCGATGCAGGGCTCTATCTCTGGGCGACTCGCAATGAAGATTGCTGGGAATCTGTCGCCTGGCTTGCTCAGCTTGGAATACTCGCAACCCCTGGCATTTTCTATGGGGATAAAGGCTCGCAGCATATTCGAATTGCAATGACCGCTACTGATCAGCAGATAACTGATGCGGCTTCGCGAATTACCGAAGCTGTAAAGGCATAACGATGGCTCTTGGAATTCTTCTCGTCGGTGGATTTGGAACGCGCTTGATGCCACTTACCTCTGAGACTCCCAAACCTATGTTGCCAGTAGCGGGCATTCCAGTGACAGAGCATCAAATAATGGCTGCGAAGGCAGCTGGTATTCACACACTTGTTCTCGCTACTTCATATCTTGCTAATGTCTTTACTCCCTACTTTGGCGATGGTTCGCGGTGGGGAATCAAGATTCTCTATGCAGTTGAAAAAGAACCGCTCGGCACAGGTGGTGCGATTCGTAATGCCGCGCAACTTTTTGATTTAGCAAATCTTGGAGATGAGCCGATTGTAATTTTCAATGGTGATGTCCTAAGTCGCCACTCGATTGCTGAGCAAATCAAGTTTCACCAAAGTAAGAATGCAGAAGTCTCTCTGCATTTAATTGATGTGGAAGATGCTCGAGCATTTGGTTGCGTTCCAACTGATTCTGATGGGCGCGTCACTGCATTCTTAGAGAAGATGGAGAACCCCGTAACTCAATCAATTAACGCTGGCTGCTACATCTTCCATCCGCGGGTGCTCAATGAGATTCCACTCGGCAAAGTTGTCAGCATTGAGCGCGAAACCTTCCCAGCTCTCGTTAAAGATGCTCGAGCAATCTATGGCTACAGAGAACAGGCATACTGGCTCGATGTGGGTACGCCGGCAGCGCTCTTTAAAGGCTCGCGTGATTTAATCGATGGAGATTTCCAATCCTTAGCCGAGTGCAAGATTGATCCCAGCGCCACAATCACAGGAAAGAGCTCTCTTGGGGCTCGAGTTGAAGTCGGCGCAGATTGCATCATTGAAGATTGCATAGTTGGGGATGATGTAATTATTGGGAACGGGACCACACTTCGCCACTGTTTTATTGCTCACGGAGCTCACATTGCACCTGCAACTAATTTAGAAAATTTCTATCAATCCGTGCGTAAAAGTGAGCCTATTCCTAGCTAATTGTCGATATTTACTCACCCATCCGCGATTTTATCGGTTTGTGAACGGGGAGCGGGGTTGACTAAAAGGGATTACATGGGTGTAATTCGGTATGTAGCAAGGCGCTTCTAATGAAGTGCCCCTAGTGTCATAACGACTAAATGACTTGAGGAGATTCGACATATGCCGATCCGCCCAGAGGGATTTTCAACTGGCAAGCCATCAGCCCCCACTGCTGGACCAACAATCCAACTCGCCAATGGCGAAAATATGGAGCTTTCGTGGCAGGAGCGCTCACTATGCGCCCAGACCGATCCAGAAGCATTCTTCCCTGAAAAAGGTGGCTCTACTCGCGAAGCAAAGCGAGTCTGCCTCTCCTGCGATGTGCGCCAAGAGTGTCTTGAATACGCGCTCGCTCACGATGAGCGATTTGGTATCTGGGGCGGCCTCTCAGAGCGCGAACGTCGTCGCCTAAAGCGTCGCGCCTAAAGAGCTCTCACTCTCTTGCGATTGCAAAGATCGTAAAGAGTAAAAATCGTAAAGGGTACTAGTCATGGCGATTAATCGAATTAGCGCTCTCTTGGTCGTTCATGACGGAGCGACTTGGTTACCCGAAGTTGTTGCCTCAATTGCATCGCAAACACTTCCTGCAGATTTGATTCTCGCAATCGATACGGGTTCGCTAGATTCTTCACCAAAGCTCCTTAAAGGAGCAAAAATTCCAACGGTCACTCTTGATCGCACTACATCTTTTGCAGAGGCAATCAATTACGGCTTATCTCAACTTCCTGCACCAGTAAACGGAGTCGATGAGTGGCTCTGGATCCTTCACGATGATTGTTCATTAGATGCAGGCGCTCTTGCCGAGTTAATAAGTGCTGTATCCGAACGGCCAAGTATTGCAATGGTGGGACCGAAACTTCTTGGTTGGCATGATCGCACACATCTACTTGAAGCTGGAATAAGTATCGCAACTAATGGATCACGTTGGACCGGACTTGAGCCTCATGAATACGATCAAGGTCAGCATGATGGCACTCATGAAGTTCTTGCCGTAAGTACAGCCGGCGCACTAATTCGACGCGAAGTTTTCGAAGAGCTTGGTGGATTTGATACAAATCTAGAACTCTTTAGAGATGATGTTGATTTTGGTTGGCGCATGCACGTTGCAGGTCACTCAGCACTGGCAGTTACTTCAGCCATTGGTTATCACGCCCAAGCCGCCGCAACAGAGAGACGTGGCATTGATATCGCGGGTGCACCTCTTCATCGGCCACTCCTTCTCGATCGACGAAATGCTGCATATGTCCTTCTTGCAAATTCTTCTTGGTGGAAATTGCCTTTACTCGCGATTCAGTTATTGAGCGGTGCGCTCATTAGGTCTGTCGCATTTCTATTTGCAAAATTGCCGGGTTACGCCAGCGATGAAATTTTGGCGATTGCATCGCTTCTCATCCATCCCGGCGAATTATTGGTAGCGCGAAAGAAACGGCGCAGTCAAAGATTGGTCTCATCAGGAATCGTCGCACGGTTTATCCCCTCACGCTGGGATCAACTTCGTACCGGTACTAGCCGATTCTTCGAAAGAATTCGTGAGCGTATCTTCCCTGAAGATATCAATGATGAATCCATCATGATAAGCAATTTAGATATTGCCGAAGATGACGAAGAAATTCTCCAGCCGTTGGCGAGAAAATCTTGGCGATCACTCTTCTTGAAGCCTTTTGTTTTTTCATTCACTTTGATGTCAGTTCTGGTCTTTGTCTGGATGCGCTATAGATTCGGCACCATCTCTGGTGGTGCATTGGCAATTTCTCAAGAGGGAGCTTCAGAACTTTGGAAATTCTATGTTGAGAGTTGGCACCCTGTTGGCATGGGAAGTGGAATCGAAGCTCCAGCGTGGACATTTCTACTAGCGCTTCTATCTACTGCCACTTTCGGGAATGTTTCACTGGCAGTTGGCTTACTCTTCTTTGCAGCGCCATTCTTAGCGCTATGGAGCGCCCACTCATACCTCAAGGGGCTCACATCAAATTCAGTGCTTTCGGCCGCGATGGCATTTCTCTATGCGCTATCACCCGTATCGATATCAGCTATTAATGGTGGGCGCCTAGGAGTACTCGTACTAATCATTGCACTTCCACTGATGCTGCGCCTCTGGGGAAGCTGGGATCGCATCGAGGAGCGTGCCCTTCGAAGTATCTTCACCGTCGCTCTCTTTCTCTGGGTACTTCTAGCATTTAACCCATCACTCTTTATTCCACTCACAATCTTTACATTAATTTATATTTCCAAGGATTTTCTCTACTTTGCTAAGAATCCAAGAGACCCATTATTTATTGCTCGCGCTCTGCGACGTTTACTACTCCTAGCAATTCCATTTCTTCTGCTCGTCCCAAATTCCTTGAAATTTCTCATCAATCCCAGCCAACTCCTTATCGAAATCGGAGTTCCGCAGGATGGCGGTGGCGCTAATCTGGCACTACTTGCAAACCCAGGAGGACTTGGCTCACTTCCTTGGTGGGCAATTAGCCCTATCTCACTTTTATTACTCGTGACTTATTTTTCAATCTCGCAGGCTCGTAAGTATTCCGCGCTAGGTATTACATTTCTGCTACTGGGTGCGCTCTGTGCTGCAATTCGAGTTACAGGTAATGGATCATCTTCCACACAACTTTTCTTTAGCGGAGCTCTCATTGCTGTAGCTAGCCTCTTTGCTGTTGTAGCTGCAACTATTGCATTTGATGGAGTAAAAGAACGTTTGGAAAATACCCGTCTTAGTTATCAGCACTTCATTGTCGCCTTAGTTCTCTTATTTTCACTCACCTATAGCGTTACATCTTCACTTTGGATATTTACAGCAAGTGCCAACTCCCCACTTGCCCATAAGTCTGAAGTTGTGTTGCCGGCCTATCTCGCTGTTGAAGAGGAAGCTAAAATCCTTGTGATTCGCCCCCTCACAAATAATGGACATACATCGCTTGCCTATTCAATTTCTCGCGGCGAGGGAATCAAACTTGGTGAGGCAGATGTTGCCACTTCATTGAGCGAATCGCTTACTGCTGCAGTTGAAGGTCTCATCGACAATACCGGCGTCACCAGTAGCAAAGTGTTTGTTGCTCACGGAATCAAATATGTATTCGTGAAAAAGACTGCGAATAAAGAGCTCATCCAGGTAATTGATGGACTCGGTGGATTTAGTCGTGCATCATCAACAGATGAAGGAACAGTGTGGAAGGTGAATGAACCTACTGGACGTTTCTTCTTCACTGATTTTTCAGGCAAAGTCACTGTCTTGGATTCAGTTCAAGGAACTGTAAAGGCGCCTGGATTTGGAACGATTACTCTTACTGAGAACTTCAGTACTTCGTGGCAAGCTCTTTCTGAAGGAGTAAGGCTTGAGCGCTCAACCAATAATTACGGTCTTCCGCAATTTAAGGTGTTACAAGCAGGTGAAATTAATTTCTTACATGATGGCACTGGCCGTCGCGCCTGGATCTCTCTCTTCTTAATTGTCTTAGTGACCTCGATTATTATGGCGCTACCTTCGGGACGTCGACGTCGCGAAATGTTGGATCGAGAACTCGCATGATAAGAAATAGAAACGTTCATCTTTTTGCAGCTCTAATTGTTGTTATTCTTACGGTTAATTTGCTCTCATTTACTACAAATAAGGTTGCATATACTGAAAGCTATCCTGCAGTTGTCTGTCCTGCTGATAGCGAGAATGAAGACTCATTTATTTCACTCGCATCTTCTAAAGCTTTGGTCCGCAAATCAGGAACTTCGACGATGACATTTAAAGAATCAGGAAAGAGTCGGCTAGCCGGGGGTGAGCAAGCAATTGTTATTGATTCGCAAGAGATTACTCCTATCTCTTGGCAGACGCGTTCGGGTATATGGGCGGGAGCGGTAACCTGTTTAGCGCCAATAACTTCTCAATGGTTTGTCGGTGGTAGCGCAGATGTCACCTCAAAGGGAAGATTAACTCTCGTTAATAGCGGGTTAGGTCGTGCTCTTGTTGGAGTTTCAGTATTTACTGAGGCCGGATCGCAAATAGAACAGGTAATACCAGTCAAGGCCAACTCGGTAAAGAGTGTGCGCCTTTCCTATCTGACACCGGGTTCGCGCGCCTTAGTAATCAATGTGGTTTCGCAATCGGGCCGAGTCAATGCATTCTTGGTTGATGAACGTGGTCGAGGTCTTCAAACTTTAGGTGGAGATTCCGTAAACTCAATATCCACGCCTTCGCGCTCATTATTTATTCCTGCAATTCCGCATATTCCTTCGAGAGGGAGTATTCAGCAACACATTCTCCGCATAATGGTGCCAGGTGATGTAAGCGCAGAAATTAAAGCAAATGTCATCTCAGCTAACGAGTCATTTGCTCCTGCAGGAGTTGATGGACGACTTATCGCACCAGGTAAAGTTATTGATCTCCCTCTAAACGTATTGACATCAAACCCTCGTTTTGCACTTGAGCTGAAAGCTGATCGCCCAATTGTGGCTGCGGTTTTCTCAAAGACTCTCGTAAGCGGTAAGTCAGATTTTCTCTGGAGTACGCCGGTTCCAGAACTCGAACCGAGTATTTACTCAGTAACGGGCACATCGCCTTTACTGGTCTTCACGGGCGAAAAGATTTCAGTTGATTTAGAAATTGGTGCTCCAAAGGGAAAGATCTTCAAAGTTGAACTCCGCGGATCAGGTCTCGTTACATATCAAGTTGGGGCGAAGGCGCGCACGGTGAAGATCCAGAAGAGCTCATCAGATACCTATGGCTCAGCTTTAATCAATTCCACGAGCGGTTCTGGATATGCGCCTCTTCTTCCGGGTACAGCTCTCACTCGTTCATCTGTTCCGCAATCAGATATTCGAGTGTTGATTCCATAGTTTAAGCATCGTCTTCCACTAATCTTCTCGCTATGAGTTCATTTTCAGGCCGCTCTTGTTCGCGCGTAAGTTGTCGCGCAACTGCCACAATGACACTCACATATATCTACGCCGAATCTAAGGCAGTTCTTGGGCCAATTGCAGCGTTCTCCGAACCGCATGCATACGATCTTTGTGCGCGCCATGCATCCAAGCTCACTGTTCCGAATGGTTGGAGCGTTGATCGCGAGGCGCTTGTAACCGAAAGTCCTGGACCAAATGAGGACGATCTTATGGCGATTGCAGATGCGATCCGTGAAGTTGCGCGTGCATCTGATTCTGCAGAAGCCGAGATAGTAACTAAAGACTCTTCTAACCTGGGTCGTCGTGGCCATTTGCGTGCAGTTCCTTCATGACCATTTCAATTTTCAAAGCTTATGACATACGTGGGCTAGTTGAAGATGAGCTCACCGCTGATTTTGCATTCGCAACTGGTGTTGCATATGCACGTTTTCTCAAAGAAGAACGCGAACCAGCAACAGTTGTCATTGGCGAGGATATGCGTCCCTCATCACCCGAACTTGCTGATGCATTTAGCGCAGGAGTAATGTCGCAAGGGTTAGATATTCTTCGAATCGGTTTAGCGTCTACCGATATGCTCTATTTTGCGGCAGGAAAACTTAATCTTCCGGGGGCTATGTTTACAGCTAGCCACAATCCTGCCGCCTATAACGGAATCAAATTATGTTTGAGTGGGGCCCGCCCGATCGGAAAAGAATCAGGACTACAGCGAATTGAAAAATATGTCCAAGAGGGTTCTCCAATTTCTACAACTCAAGTCGGTGTAGAGCGCAGAGAAGATATGTTGGCAGATTATGTTGCGCACTTACACGCGCTAGTCGACACAACGCAGATTAGAAAACTCAAGATTGTCGTTGATGCCGGAAACGGTATGGCAGGCCACACTGCCCCAGCGGTCTTTGCCTCACTAAATGCTGAGATTATTGAGCTCTATTACGAACTCGATGGCTCTTTTCCGAACCATGAAGCAAATCCCATCGACCCTGCAAATCTTAGAGATTTGCAGAGCGCAGTGCGTAAGAATAAAGCTGACCTTGGACTTGCCTTCGATGGAGATGCAGATCGTTGCTTTTTAGTTGACGAGAATGGCGACCTTGTAAACCCATCATCACTCACTTCGCTTATTGCATCACGAGAGCTAGCAAAATATCCTGAGTCAACAATTATTTATAATCTCATCTCATCTCGAGCAGTCCCAGAAATAATCGCTGAAAATGGCGGTAAAGCGGTGCGCTCTCGCGTTGGTCACTCGTACATCAAGAAGCTTATGGCCGAGACCGGAGCGGTTTTCGGTGGAGAACATTCGGGTCATTTTTATTTCCGCGACTTTTGGAGAGCTGATTCTGGAATGCTTGCTGCCTTGCATGCAATTGCAGCGCTAGGCGGTAGCGATCAGAGTCTTTCGCACTTACTCTCCCCATTTAATCGTTATTTCTCGAGCGGAGAAATTAACTCAACAGTGGCAGATGCACCAACAGCGATTAGTGAAATTGAGAACATTTATTCAGCGCGCCCTGGAATCGAAATTGATCACCTTGATGGCCTCACGGTTTCAGCCGATACCTGGTGGTTTAACCTTCGTGCATCCAATACCGAACCTCTGCTGAGACTCAATGTTGAAGCAGCAACGATGGTAGAGATGGAATCCATGAGGGAATCTGTGCTCAACACGATTCGCATCTGAGCTTGATTCTGCCAATATCTACTGCACCCAGTAATCTTTACCCATAGCCGATCAGCACAGTAGAGCCCTACGCCGAAGGTCAAGCGAAAAAGAGAAGCGCCCATTCAGGGCCTATTTAGGGAGAAGTAGAAAAAAATGGCATCAACAACCACAGTTCCAAAACACGATATTGCAGATGCATCGCTAGCAGCTGAAGGTCGCAAGCGCATCGAATGGGCAGAGCGCAATATGCCCGTCTTAGCTGAAATTCGCCAGCGTTTTGAGAAGTCACAACCTTTTACAGGTGTGCGAATCGCAGCATGTATGCACGTAACAACAGAGACCGCTAACTTGATGCGCGTTCTTAAGGCAGGAGGAGCAGAGATTGCTCTCTGTGCATCGAATCCACTTTCAACACAGGATGACACTGCTGCAGCACTTGTACACGAATACGGAATCTCAGTCTTTGCACGCAACGCTGTCGATCGTGATGGTTACTACTCACACATTAATGCTGCTTTAGATATTGAGCCTCACCAAGTTTTTGATGATGGCTGCGACCTTGTAAATACACTCCACACAACTCGTCGTGAGCTTCTGCCAACAATTACAGGCGGATGCGAAGAGACTACGACCGGAGTCATCCGTCTTAATCAAATGGCTAAAGATGGAGCCCTTACATTTCCGATGATTGCTGTTAACGATACAGATACAAAGCATATGTTTGACAACCGTTATGGCACAGGACAATCAACTCTTGATGCAGTATTCCGCGCTACAAACTTCCTGCTTGCTGGAAAAATTGTGGTTGTTGCAGGATTCGGATATTGCGGAAAAGGTGTTGCAGAACGCTCAAAGGGTATGGGTGCAGATGTAATTGTTACTGAAATCGATCCAACCAAGGCGCTCGATGCCATGATGCAGGGATTCCGCGTAATGCCAATGTCAGAGGCAGCCAAAGTAGGCGATGTCTTCATCACTGTAACCGGCAATCGCGATGTACTTCGCGAAGAGCACTTCTTGGTGATGAAAGATGGCGCAATCATGGCTAACTCTGGCCACTTTGACATTGAAATTGATGTTGCTTGGTTAGAGCAAAAAGCAAAGTCAAAGAATGCAAAGATGCGCCACCAGACAGATGAGTACGTTCTAGCAGATGGACGTCGTTTGCTACTTATCGCCGAAGGTCGTCTCGTTAACCTTGGCGCTGCAGAAGGACACCCTGCATCAGTTATGGATATGTCATTCTCTGATCAAGCGTTGACAGCTGAATACCTCGTTAAAGAGGCGAAGAATCTCAAGCCTGGAGTTCATGATGTTCCTGTCTACATCGATAAGGAAGTTGCATCACTTAAGCTCAAGTCAATGGGCGGCAAGATTGATACCCTCACAACAGCTCAAGAGCTTTACTTGAACTCTTGGGAGCACGGTTCTTAAATGTCATTAATTATGGTCGTCGATGACGACCAAGATCTTGCGGAGATGCTGGGGATTGTTTTAACGAGCTCTGGCTTTGATGTAGATCTAGTCAATCGAGGAGACGAGGCACTGGAGGTATTTAGAAGTAATCCTCCAGATCTCGTCTTACTTGATGTGATGTTGCCAGGAATCGACGGAATTGAAGTCTGTAAATTAATTCGGGCTGAATCAATGGTGCCAATAGTCATGCTCAGCGCAAAAGGTGAGACCCTCGACATTGTTCGAGGGCTAGAAGCGGGCGCAGATGATTATATGCAGAAGCCATTTAGAGATGAAGCCGAACTAATTGCTCGTATTCGGACAAGACTTCGCAGAACAAATTCAGATGTAACGGGACTTCTCACCATTGGTGATATCACAATTGATGTTACTGCTCATGAAGTTCGTCGTGGTTCTGAGAAGATAACACTGACTCGTCTTGAATTTGATTTATTGGTTGCACTTGCCAAAGACCCGGTACGAGTATTTACTCGAGATGCGCTTTTAAGTGAGGTCTGGGGATACAGGCACTCAACTGATACCAGGCTTGTTAATGTGCACGTGCAGCGACTTCGCTCGAAGATTGAGCATGATCCAGAGCATCCAGAAATTGTGATGACCATCAGAGGAGTTGGCTACAAGGCGGGCGGCCAATCTTAAATGAAGGGTCTTTACCTTCTCTTTCAGCGTTCGATTGCAATCAAAGTTGTAACATCAACGCTATTGCTCTCTTTGGGAGTTATTTGGCTTACGGGATCCGCACTTAACTCGCGACTTTCTGATGGTATTCGTTCAGTAAATCTCAACTCATCTTTGGCAGAGGCGCGCTTAGCACTCTTTAATGCGCAGTATCAATTTGTAATCACTCAAGTTGCAACTCCTGAACAGCGTGAGACCGTACTGGCGCAAATCGTCAAAGAAGCGACCACGCAAGGAGCTAAACAGCTACAGCGTGAAGTCATAATCATTAAAAGTCCTACCAATAAAATTGAATCAGAATCTTTTGAGATAGCCTCTAATCAGTCACGCAAAGATTCGGTACCCCCAGCGCTTCGTGAAAATGTAGTCAAGAGCGCTGAAATTGCTTATGAGTACGGAACTCTGACTTATGATTCTGAAATCTCATTTGACTCACTCTTTATTGGCTCCCTTATTAATATTCCGAGTGCAGGTCAGTATGAAATGTATGTTGTGTTCTCCCTGGCGGATCAAGCTTCAACCATTACGCTCATTCAAAATTCGCTTCTAGTTACTGGCTTTGCTCTGATATTTCTAATCGCTCTCATTACATGGCTGGTAGTTCGCCAGGTAGTGCGACCGGTCCGACAAGCAGCTAGTGTTGCTAAACAATTTACCCAAGGAGAATTTGATTTACGACTACCTATTGATTCGAAAGATGAATTAGCTACGCTGGCGATTTCCTTTAATGATATGGCCGAATCAATCGAACAACAGATTTCACGCCTCGAGAATTTATCTCGAGTTCAGCAGAGATTTGTCTCTGACGTTACGCACGAACTAAGAACACCACTGACAACTTTACGCATGGCCTCAGAAGTAATTCATAATAATCGCGAATCTTTTGATCCTCCTGTAGCGAGAAGTGCTGAGTTGCTTGTCGCCCAATTAGATCGCTTTGAGCGTTTACTGGAAGACTTGCTTGAGGTTTCACGTTTTGATGCCGAAGTAGCGATTCTAGAACCGATTGAATTCGATCTCATTTCGCTGATAAAGCGCTGCGTTGAGGACTTGGGAGTAAACGGAGATGAGAAGACTTCCGGAGTCTCAATTAAATCTGATAACGCAACCGTCACCATAAAAGCCGATATGCGCCGCGTCGAACGAATTATGCGAAATTTGCTTTCGAATGCCCTCGACCATTGCGAAGGTACTCCAATTGAGATTCAGATTCGTTCAACTGATAGCGAAGTTGCCGTTGGGGTCAGAGATTTTGGATCTGGACTAGATGAGTCATCATTGATTCGCGTATTTGATCGATTCTGGCGAGCGGATCCTTCTCGCGCTCGAGTACGAGGCGGCACAGGTCTTGGACTTTCGATTGCTCTAGAAGATGCCCGATTACATAATGGTGAACTCGATGCATGGGGCAGACCTGGCAAGGGCGCACACTTTGTGCTCACCTTGCCGCGCATAGCTGGAACTCATATTTTGAGTCGTCCTTTGAAACCCACACCCGAAGATTTCCACGAAGAGTACTTCTACCAATAATCGGATGATGCTTTCTCGGAGATGATTTCGGGATGGATTTCTTGAAAGGCTTCAATGAGATTATCTTCCCAACCCGATGTATTTCATGTTCTTTACTCGGCGCTTCACTCTGCCCGAGTTGTAGCGCAACCTGGTCCCATCAGCCATATTTTCAGAGATTATCGCGCGATTCGAAAAATACTCTCTTGGTTTCATCAAGCGTTCTTTACTCTCCGATAGCAAGCCATATTCTTCTGGCAGCAAAAGAATCCAGCGTTAGAAAATCAACAGAATTCGTAATTCTCGCTCTTGAGCACTCCATGCAAAAGTTACTTTTGCGAGAACCTAATCTTCAGATCTTCGCTCTAGTTCCTATTCCTTCACGACCACAAGCAGTACGCACAAGAGGGCGTGACTTCTTACAAGTTATAACTCAATCGCTCTCAGCTAAGTTTCACATTCCAATAATTCCTATCTTGGGATATTCAAAGAAGGTTAAAGATCAGAGCGGGCTCAATAGCGAAGAGCGCTGGAATAATCTCAATGATTCTCTTGTTGTTAAAGATAGGACATTGGCAGGTAAAGCGCAGGGAGTGCTACTCGTTGATGACCTTGTAACCACCGGAGCAACCCTTCTTGCTGCAGAGAAGGCCTTAAATCAAGCGGGAATAAGGGCTATCGGAGCCGTTACTGCCTGTGTGGCGCAACCACTACGATATGGCAGTGGGAGAGCTCCCTTCTGAAAGGTAATTATTTAATGTCAAAGATTCTCGACAAGATTATGCGCGCCGGCGAAGGAAAAATCCTTCGCGATCTCAGCAAGCTAGTTGATCAAGTCAATAGTTTCGAGGCAGGTATCACTTCACTTTCAGATGCTGAGCTTCAAGGTAAGACCGCTCAATTCAAAGCACGATTACAAGAGGGCGAAACTCTCGATGATTTACTGCCAGAAGCTTTTGCGGTAGTCCGCGAAGCGGCAAAGCGCACATTGGGGCAACGGCATTACGACGTACAGATTATGGGCGGTGCTGCTCTTCACCTAGGAAATATTGCCGAAATGCGCACCGGTGAAGGAAAGACGCTCGTCGCAACTCTTCCTTCATACCTCAATGCTTTAGCAGGACGCGGAGTTCACGTCGTCACTGTTAATGATTATTTGGCCGAGCGTGACAGCGAGTGGATGGGACGTATTCACCGTTTCCTTGGTCTCACAGTTGGTGTAATCGTAAACAGCATGACTCCCACCGAGCGACGTGCAGCTTATAACTGCGATATTACATACGGCACTAATAATGAATTTGGTTTTGATTACCTTCGCGACAATATGGCTTGGTCACTCGAAGATTGCGTACAGCGCGATCACTTCTTTGCCGTAGTAGATGAAGTTGACTCGATTCTCATCGATGAAGCTCGCACCCCTCTAATCATTAGCGGTCCGGCAGATAAGCCCACCAAATGGTATGTCGAGTTTGCAAATATCGCTGTGAAATTACAACGCGAAGTGCACTATGAAGTTGATGAGAAGAAAAAGACAATCGGAATTCTAGAAGAAGGTGTCACTAAAGTTGAAGAGCTTCTAGGGATTGAAAATCTCTACGAAGCTGCAAATACAACTCTAATTGGATACCTCAACAATTCGATTAAGGCGAAAGAACTTTTTAAGCGCGATAAAGATTATGTCGTCATGAACGGTGAGCTCTTGATTGTTGATGAACATACAGGACGCATGCTCTCTGGTCGTCGCTATAGCGAAGGTCTCCATCAAGCACTTGAAGCGAAAGAGCGTATTGAGATTCAAAATGAGAATCAGACCCTAGCCACAATTACTTTGCAGAATTACTTCCGTTTATACGAAACCATCTCAGGCATGACCGGTACTGCAATGACTGAAGCAGCAGAATTTCATCAGATCTATAAATTAGGTGTTGTTCCTATCCCTACAAACCGTGAGATGCAGCGAATCGATGAGCCAGATCTTGTTTACAAATCAGAGCTTGGAAAATTCCATGCTGTAGTTGCAGATATTGTTGAACGTCATCGCAAGGGTCAACCTGTCTTGGTCGGTACCGTGAGCGTTGAAAAATCAGAAGAGTTATCTTCTCTTCTAAAGCGTTCTGGCGTTCCACACGAAGTCCTCAATGCAAAGCATCACGAACGTGAAGCATCTATCGTGGCACGAGCAGGCGTAAAGGGCGCGGTTACAGTCGCGACAAATATGGCAGGACGAGGTACAGACATTATGCTCGGCGGAAACCCTGAGTTCATGGCTGATTTTGAACTGCAACGTCGCGGCATCTCTCCAGTTGATAATGCAGCTGAATATGAAGCAGCTTGGCCGAGTGAAATTGAAAAACAGAAGGCAGCGATTGCGACAGAACATGAAGAGGTAATTGCACTCGGTGGTCTCTATGTTCTCGGTACCGAGCGCCATGAATCTCGTCGTATCGATAATCAGTTACGTGGACGTTCAGGACGCCAAGGCGATCCTGGAGAATCTCGCTTCTATCTTTCTCTTCAAGATGAACTCATGCGACGATTTAACTCGGCACTTGTTGAGCGATTCCTCTCAGCAGCAGGTCTCCCTGAAGATGAACCGATCGAATCAAAGATGGTCTCCAACGCAATTCGTTCAGCGCAGACACAGGTAGAGGCGCAAAACTTTGAAATTCGAAAGAATGTCCTTAAGTATGACGATGTAATGAATCGTCAACGTGAAGTTATCTATGGTGAACGACGCCTAGTTCTTGAAGGCGAAGATATTGGTTCACAGGTAAAAGACTTTGTATCTGAGACGCTCTCAGCCTATGTGCGCGCAGCTACTGCCGAAGGATTTAGTGAAGATTGGAACCTGGCTGATCTCTGGACAGCCCTTAAGTTGGTATATCCAGTTTCCTTCACCGTTGATCAACTGTTGAATGAAATTGGGGGAGTGGCAGCACTAGATGCAGATTTCCTTGAAGCCCGCGTTCTCGAGGATGCAGCCGCTGCCTATGAAGCACGCGAAGCCAATCTTGGTGCAGAAGTTCTCCGTGAACTCGAGCGCAAGGTTCTTCTCTCGGTTTTAGATCGGAGATGGCGTGAGCATCTCTATGAAATGGATTACCTGCAAGAAGGTATCGGTTTGCGTGCGATGGCACAGCGCGACCCATTGGTTGAGTACCAGCGCGAAGGGTACGAACTCTTTGCTGCGATGATGGATGCAGTCAAGGAAGAGCTTGCAAGCTTAGTTTTCAATGTTGAAGTAACGGTCGAATCTAGCGATGGAAAAATTGCCGCAAAAGGTGTGGCTACCGGTCCTGCCCAGGAAAAGCCTCTTACTTACACTGCTCCCGGAGAAAGTGGCTCTGTTACTTCAGGCGAGGTTTCAAGAAATAGCCAATGTCCTTGTGGTTCAGGAAAGAAGTTTAAGCGCTGTCACGGCGCCGCTTAAAGTTCTTTATACACCTCGCTTACTGAATTAATCTAAGTGAGGTGCAGAGCCACCGACCATCTACGCCTTCACACCGGATTGATAGTGCTTGAATGCGCTCTGAAAAATCGATGATTACCACCGCCTCACATATTCCATCGAGGGGTTCAGTAATATGGATTGTTTTCACTCTACCAATTTTCTTAACCGATCCGACTTTTCTAAGCAACTCATTGAAAACAACACGATGACATCTTTGCAAAAGTTGGGCTGGTTGCCTTCGACCTGCCCATACTTCGATTGTGCTGATTGCAAATGTTGTTATCCAACGGTGTAACCCTGGTAATTCGCTTGCTGAGGTTGGCTGCGGAACGTCATCGCTCTCGTAGATTTCTCCAAAATGTGAGGGTACTGAGTAAAGTCGAGCCCGTTGCGGTACAAACTCTGGCCGTGGTTCAAATAGGTCAAGTACTGGGTGACCCCAGATTGCGTCGCTCTCTTCAGTTGTAAATATCTCTAACTCTAGGCTCTGTATATTCATTGAGCGAGAATGGCAAGTTCTTTAGGTTAGGACATCATTCTCTATCTCTAATTCGATCTCATCCTTTCGGATGGTTGTGGATAAAAAATTTTCATTTGAGTAGATGCTTATACGGTGCCGTCATGGTAAAGATAGAGAAGAAATCCAATACTCGTTTTCAGATTGCTACTGTGCTATTCATTCTGGCAATAATCACGCCATTCCTTTTATCTCTTGCTTCAAGCAAGTCTGAGCAATATTGGGTAATCGCCCGGCCAATTCCTTCGGGGAGCAAAATCACCTTAAATGATCTAAAAACAATTGGTTTGCGCATCGATAACAATGAACATGATTTTCTCGCCTCATCAACAAATCTCAACGGGCTGATAACTACGCGTTCATTTCTAGCTAACGAACTTGTAGACGTTCGATATCTCAGCGATGCAAGAGAGAGCAGACTTGAAGAAGTTTCTGTTGCAGTTGCATCAAGTGATATACCTATGAAAACCAAGGTAGGTGATTACGTCTCAATTTTCCTCTTACAGGATGCTAAAAATGGTGAACTATCTTCACCCCCCATCCGAATCCTTTCTGGAGTCTTTATCTCTGATCTCGACCGCAAGGGTTCTAATTTTGGAAACACAATTTCACTTTCTCTCTCACTCGATCAGGAATCAGTCCCGGCCCTATTGGCGGCAAGTAGCAGAGGACGATTAGTTCTTGTAGGCAAAAATGGCTGAGCCCTATAGATATGCGATAACGGCAATAAGTGATGCCCAAGATGAAGGTTTTATCGCTGCATCACTCGAGCGACAAGGGTGGCAAGTTCTGTACAGAGCTCTGACCGCTGATCAGTTATCCAATTTCCTTGACACCTTAGATGCAGAGCAAGTCACAATTTTTACTACCTCCGATTTCGTTTCCGGAGCTACTAACTATTTAAGAAAACTCAAACCATCGATTAACGAGATTCGTCTCTCTGCAATTCCAGCTAATGACCATGACTTTTCCGAGATGATTCGTGCTTCTACTAAGGAAGCGACTTTGACTTGGTCTGCAATTCCCACAGTTCCGATAGTTACCCTCTCATCCTTCGGGCGAAGCGTTGGAACTTCAACCATCGCACTTAATATTGCTTCAGAACTTGCGATGCAAGGCTCACGCGTGCTCCTTATCGATGCTCATGCACGTAGCGCATTCCTCTCGCCATATCTTCAGATTTTTGGAGTAAATCGCGAAGTTCTTCGAAGCCCATTTGGTTTTTCAATCTTTGAGGCTCATAGCGCTGAAAACTTTGCAACACTTGAAGAGAATATTGCTCAATATGAGATTCTCTTGATTGACATTGGAGAGGTATGGCAACCTGCAAGAGCTATCTCCGGCAATCGCTCAGAAGATTACCCATTCATATGGGCAGCTCACTATTCAACAGAAATGATCACCATCTCTAGCTCAGAGGGCAGTGCAATCAGTGAAGTGCGCAATTCATTGAGAGGGCTTAAAGAACTGGCGATAAAACCGAAAATTACTCATCTCATCAACAATGTACGGAATCACTCTATTAAAGAGCGAACTACCCAGCAAAAAATCATTTCAGATGAACTTCATTGCCGTTCCATATTTCTCTCACGAGATGATCGCGCTCTGTCTAGGGCAAAAGCAGCCTCATCCACTCTGGCGCAGAGCGCACCCAAGAGCGCGTTGCGAGGTGAAATCGCACGATACTGCAGAGAAAGTAACTGGGGATTGAGTTAGTCCTATATTCTTCTTCCTATGCGCGTCTATTTGGGATCTACAGCAGATGAAGTTCAAGAGTTTCTTAAAGAGCTCTCTCTTGATATACCCGATGTATACGCTCCGACCGATATCTTCAGATCAACGCATCCTGAAATGGATGAAGAAGAGCTTGAATATTCACTCTCACTTTTGGCGGCCGAAGATGCTCTGGATTTGGCCGATGATAAATCAGGCGTGCCATTAGTCATTGCATTCGAAGTTGCAGAAGAAGTACTTGGAGATTTTGATGAAATTAGCGCGGCACTGTTGGCTCCGCTGCATTGGAGCCAAGTCGAAGCAATCTTTACCGTTGGCGAGAGCGCTGACGATCTAACTTGGTTCGCTCCACAAGAGGCTGCCGCCTCTATTGAAGAGTGGTTAAAGGCATAACTCTTTATGGCTTCCATCGAAGAATATCTCCAAGGAAGAAGTCCGATATCTCCCAGCGAGATACATAGACTTCGCGAGCTTGTTGCGGATTGGCAAATACTCTCTGACCTCTCTTTCGCAGATCTCATTCTCTGGGTACCTATTCGAAAAGATGCAATGTCGTGGCCTACTGGATATATCGCAGTCGCACATATAAGGCCAACGACTGCAGCAACTGTTTTTGCTAATGATGTAATTGGCGATGAGATTAGATGGGGTGAACGCACCTATCTCGATCAAGCGCTATCTAGCGCTGAGATTATTCGAGATACAGAACCCCAGCCTTTCGGTGATTTAATGATTAAAGAAGAGACCATCCCTGTTTTGATGGACGAAAAAGTTATTGCTGTAATTTCTCGCCACCGTAACTCAGACTTAATGCGTCAACCATCAAAATTGGAACTCAATTACCGAGAGATTGCGCACGAGCTTTATCGAATGGTGGCAGAAGGAAACTTCCCCTATAAAGATGCGGGATCGCTCTTTGATCCGACCCCTCGCGTAGGAGATGGATTAATTAGAATTGATGTAAATGGCACAATTAGTTATGCCAGCCCAAACGCTCGTTCTGCCTTTAGCAGAATGGGTTGGAGCAATGAACTCATTGGGTATTCACTGGGCGATATTGCACATCAACTCGCACGTGAAAACGTTGATGCAAGTGATGAGAGTTTGAAGGGCCGTTTAAGCGGGCGTGCACTTCGCAGAGTTGAAGTTGAAAATCCTGGAGGAACAATTGATTTAATCGTTCTTCCAATTCTTGCAGGTCAAGATCGCACTGGTGCAATTGTTCTTCTCAATAATGTGACTGAACTTCGCAGACGTGAACGCGAGCTCGTCACAAAAGATGCGACGATTCGAGAAATTCATCACCGCGTTAAAAATAATCTGCAGACCGTCTCGGCGCTCTTAAGGTTACAGGCACGTAGAATTGATAATCCCGAAGCAAGCCAAGCCCTCAATGAAGCGGTTCGCCGAATAGCCTCTATCGCACTCGTTCATGAGACTCTCTCTGGTGGCTCGGATGCATCCGTTGGATTCGATGATGTATTAGATCGCTTAGTGAGCCATGCTCTCGAGCTCACTCCGAGACTTAATGAAATTACAATTTCGCGAACCGGTCAGCTCGGCTCTGTCGATCCCCGCATTGCTACACCACTTGCACTCGTAATCACCGAACTTATTTACAACGCCCTCGAGCACGGATTAGAAGATGAAGGCACAGAACTCACTATCGCTATTGAACGTGATGGCCAGAGCGCCCATGTGACAATAATTGATGATGGAGTCGGTTTACCTGCCGGGTTTGATTTAACGCAATCTTCAAACTTGGGACTTCAAATTGTTCGTACTCTGACTGAAAACGAGCTCCGCGGCACTTTAAATTTGGTTTCAAATGCAGAAGAGACGCGGGCGCAATTAAGCTTCCCGCTAACTTAAATTTTTAACTATTTCCGTTAACTGTTTCCGTTGTCAACAAGACGAGCTCGGTTACGAGCAGCGCGACGCTTAAGTGCACGGCGCTCATCTTCAGAGAGGCCGCCCCATACGCCGGCATCTTGGCCAGATTCAAGGGCCCAAGCTAGACAAGGCTCTTTTACGATGCAACGGGCACAGACCTTCTTCGCCTCTTCAATTTGAGTGATGGCTGGCCCAGTATTTCCAACAGGGAAGAAGAGTTCGGGATCTTCATCACGACAGGCGGATTGATGTCTCCAGTCCATGGCGAAGCTCCTTTGAAATTAGCAATCAAATATCGTTGTTACGCGAGTGCGTTCAGGGGTAATTCTCTCGCGTAACGAGCTCATTCACAAGAAGGTAGCGAAAAAACTTTAGTAAATTTGTAGAAAATTGAGGTGATATATATCGCGTTAGAGAGTTATTTCGAATTATTTAAGATGTGCCCCCGACAGGATTCGAACCTGTGCACCTGCCTCCGGAGGGCAGTGCTCTATCCCCTGAGCTACGGGGGCCAGATTTTTTATGGCCCAGAGGATAGATTATCCGACTATGAGCACTTCTAATTTTGAGTTGGCCTACTTCGCAACCGGTTGTTTCTGGGGGGCAGAGCGTCGCTTCTGGTCACTTTCAGGCGTTAATTCGACACAAGTTGGATACATGGGCGGCATCAAAGCCAATCCAACCTATGAAGAGGTCTGCACTGGGAGAACACTTCATACTGAAATTGTTGAAGTTAACTTTGATCCCAATCAAATCACTTACGAATCACTCTGTCGTGAATTTTGGGTGATGCACGATCCAACATCGCTTAATCGCCAAGGAGGCGATATTGGAACTCAATATCGTAGCTCCATCTTTTTCACTAGTGATAACCAAAGAGAGGTAGCACTCGCTACTCGAGATCGATACCAAAGCGCACTCAACCTTTTAGGTATTGGCGAGATTGTTACAGAGATACTTACCGCAGATGGGGTTCCTTTTTATCCAGCCGAGCAATACCACCAGCGCTATCTCGAAAAGAATCCAAATGGTTACGATTGCCATTCAAGTGCTGGCGTCGCCTTTCCCAATTAATTCAGCGCCCTCCAGCAATACCAGGCAACGATGCTTCGATAAGGGCGAAACTTCTCACCCTTGGCCTCAAGCTCTTTCGGAGCAATTTCATTTGAGAGAGAATAGATTTTCTCCCAGCCTCTTCGTACTCCCAAATCGCCGGTAGGCCAAATATCAAGGCGCCCTAATTGAAAAATCATAAACATATCTACCGTCCAAGGACCAACCCCCCATAATGAAGTGAGCTGAGAAGAAATCTCCTCATCATCTTCTATTGCGTGTAGCGAGTTGATCTTTATCTCTTTAGTAATAGCTGCAGTAGCTATACCTTGGATAGTGCGGAATTTTGCTCCAGATACGCCAGCCTCTCGCATCTGCCTCTCGGTGATCGATGAGATACGTGCGGGAGTTACTTTGCCACCGGCTAGCTTTTTCACCCGCAGGTAGATAGTTTCTGCCGCCTTCACCGCTAATTGCTGCGAAATAACCGATTCCACGAGTGAATCAAAGTGAGTTACAGGTTTTTCGTTTCGTCCAATAGTGCAGAGCGGATGTGCTGCAATTATGCGCGCCAATTTCTTATCACGAGATGAAATCTCAGAGGTGATTGCTCGCATTTCTCTCTCACTCACAGGGGTGATGGGCATGAGGCAATCATGGAGATTGGAATCAAGGAGTGCAATACTGGAACTATGAGCGACTTTGGATTTCTATCAATTGACGAGCTGCGAACCCATAAAAGCGAAAAATGGCGAGGCTTCCCTCAAGATGTTCTGCCATTGCCAGTTGCAGAAATGGATTTTCAGGTTGCTGAGCCGATTCGTAAAGTACTACTCGAAATGGTTTCGCATTCAGATCTCGGTTACCTCGGCTCTATTCCAGAGATGGGCGAAGCCTTCAAGCATTTTGCATCATCACGCTTTGGTTGGAAACCAGATCCGCTTCAGGTAAGAATTGCCGCCGATGTCGGTGTCGGAATTGTCGAAACTCTTCGAGTAATCACAAAGCCCGGCGATTCAATTCTTATCAATTCTCCGGTATATCCAAACTTCTCTGCTTGGTCAGAGGAGACCCACCTCAGCGTTGTTGATGTTCCATTAACTCATACAGATATAGAAATTGATGGAAATAATTGGCATCTCAATTGGGATGCAATCGAAAAGGCCTATCAATCGGGGATAAAGGTTCATCTGATCTGCAATCCACACAATCCACTTGGTCGCGTGTATACGCGAGCTGAGCTTCTTCGCTTTGTTGAATTAGCAGTTGCGAATAATGTCATCGTAATAAGCGATGAAATTCATGCACCCTTAACATTTTCGGAGCAGCCGTTCACCCCCTTTCTTGCAATAGATGACAGGGCGCGCTCTGTTGGAATCACCGTCACTGCCGCTAGTAAAGGTTGGAATATTGCGGGCCTTAAATGCGCAATTATCGTGACAGAAGATGAGGCACTCTTCGAACGCCTTAATGCGATTGCTCCCGCAACACATTACCGCGCATCACTTCTTGGGGCCTTCGCTACGGTCGCAGCTTTCCGCGAAGGTGGCCCGTGGCTTGATGCCCTGCTTCTGCAACTCGATAAAAATAGAAATCTCGTACAAGAATTGATATCAGAGAAGATCCCAGCTGCAGTTGCACATATCCCTCACTCCTCGTATCTCTCATGGATTGATCTCAGCGCATATAACCTTGGCGATAATCCTGCTGCCTATCTGGTTGAGAATGCGAAAACAGCATTTGTGCCGGGGGAGAGATTCGGTAAAGATTTTTCACAGTTTATTCGCCTTAATTTTGCAACCTCGCCAGAAATCATCAAAGAGGCCTTTGAAAGAGTATCCGCGGCGATTGGCTAAGGAGATACCCTTGCTCTATGGAAAACCTTCGCCCTGAGAGCTTGGCTATCAACTCTGGCCGCCCAGAACGTCAAGCAGGAGCACCGTTAAATCCCGATATCTCACTGAATTCAACATTTATTGCTGGCGGAATCGGATACGGTCGCTTTGGTAATGAAACGTGGAGCGCGTTAGAAGATGCAATCACTGCACTAGAACAAGGTGATTCAACTCTTGCATTTAGTTCAGGGATGGGTGCAATCACTGCTGTCTTCTCACTTCTACCTCATGGCGCACCGGTTGTTGCATCAGATCAGGGGTATAGCGGCACAATGTCGCTTCTCAAGAAATATCATGAGCAAGGAAGATTAGAGGTGCGCTTTGTTGATATTTCAAATACTGCAGATGTCTTTGAAGCACTTATGGGCGCTGCTTTTCTTTGGATTGAATCTCCGACAAATCCCGGACTTGCCGTAGCTGAACTTCCTCAGATTATTGGTGAAGCGAAGAAAAGAAATATGGGCGTCGCAGTCGACAATACATTTGCGACTGCACTCAACCAGCAGCCTTTGAGCTTAGGCGCTGATATCTCAATGAATTCAGTGACAAAGTATTTATCAGGACATAGTGATGTAATCATCGGATCGCTCTCAATGCGCGATCCCGCTCTACATGCACGATTGCTTGAGGCTCGCACTCTGCAAGGAAGTATCCCGGGCCCCTTTGAATCATGGCTTGCTCTGCGTGGAATTCGGACTTTCCCATTGCGTTTTAGAGCTGCAGAAGCGAGTGCCCGTGAGTTAGTTAAACGTCTGCAGACTTTGGCTCAGGTTTCCAACGTTCGCTATCCGGGCTTTGGCGCAATCATCTCCTTCGAGATTGGCGCCCCAGTAGCAGAGATTGAGAAAGTGCTCGATGCAACGTCGTTGATTTCAAATGCAACGAGCTTGGGCGGAGTCGAGACCACCTGGGAGCGTAGACGGCGTTGGCCATCAGAGAGTGCGAGCGTTCCAGAAAACCTGATTCGCCTCTCGGTCGGTTGCGAACATATTGAGGATCTATGGAGTGATCTCAATAAATCCATTTCAACTCTTAAGGGCTAACCCACTTACATCACACATATTTAGGCCAAAGAGAGTATTTTTCTCTTATGAAAGCGCTCCGCCGGATAATCGCTACCATCACCGTGACCCTTCTTGCCTTTAGGGCTGTAGCAACTTTTCTTAGCTGGATTGAGAAGCAAGAAGATTCTGAAGTTGATGCATGGATTGATGAAGATGAATTTGAGGATGCATAGTTGGATACTTATCAAGCCGGCGTATGTAATATCGGTGGGGCAGAGGTTGCACGTCGTCGTCAAGTAGCAATCATTGGCGGAGTTACTTATCTTGCGCTTGCCCTCTATACAATCATTGCGAACTTCTCGCCATTAGCATCATTCTTCCTTTTGGCTCCGGCATCTGTATTTGCAATCGGCTTTGTTCAATCTCGTAAACGTTTCTGCCTGGCATATGGATTGATGGGAACCTTTAATTTTCAAAAATTAGGTTCAATCACAAAAGTTGAAGATAAGGCTGCGCTCGCCGCTGATCGAAAAATGGCGCTGAGCATCATTGTTCAATCTTTAGGAATAGCTTTTATTTTGACAGCTTTAGTGATTGCGATTAATTCTTTCTAAATCTGTTAGCGCGATTTTTTCTTCTCAAAGTCACGATTCATCTTTGATTTAAATCCTTTTGCAGGCTCTTGAGGTGGCGCGGGAATAGGACCTAGTTCTTCACGTGCCTGTTCTAGTTCGGCAGCAGCGCTGCTTTTCACTTCATCAAACTTGGCAGAGAGTAAGCTTTTATCGGTTGGCCCTTTGGCACTACGTAATGCGAGAAGGTATTCACGCCGAGCCTTCTCTATTGCGACTTTGAAATTCTGATTAAGAATTCTCATCTCAATTTCTCGTGCCTTAAGTTTGTTCAAGTAAATTTCAAAATCGAATTTGTACTGCTCTTGCGGAGATAGCGTCGCAACTGGAGCAGGGCTTTGATCTGCATATGAAGGTGCAATCATGAAAGTCGAGAAGACTACGGATGTCGCAAATAGAGCAACGGGGAAGTGTGCTCTCGTACGCATGTGATGGGTAGCCATGGGCTAATTCTGCTCGAAGTTTTTGTGAGAGGCCTGTGAAAATGGATTTCTTCATCTGTGTCTCGCTCGTAGGTAGAGAATTACTGCTCAACATGGCAAGGTTCTCGTATGGCTCAGCTAATTCTCATCATTGATGACGAGGCGGGAGTCCGCGAACTCTTAGCCGATGCTCTCAAGCTCGCCGGATTCGAAACTTTAACCGCCGCTGATGCGATGATCGCACAAACAATTTTACGTACCTCAAAACCAGATCTCCTGGTTGTCGATATCAACATGCCACTGATGGATGGCTTTGAGTTCATTGAGAAAATTCGCTCAAATGGTGATCAGACCCCAGCGTTGATGTTAAGTGCACGTGCTGATCGAGCAGATGTCACAAGGGGGCTTACTCTCGGCGCTGATGATTACGTGACAAAGCCTTTTGGGTTAGAAGAACTAGTTTTACGCATTCGCGCAATCTTGCGTCGTTCACAGTTTAATGAATCCTCTTCAATTTCACTTTCATGTGGTCCCATTGCACTTGATGAGGCCTCACACCAAGTCAGCTTTAATGGTGAAGTCGTTGACCTCTCACCAACAGAATTTCGATTACTTCATGTACTTCTTGAATCAAAAGGAAGAGTGCTGAGCAAGAGTGTTTTGCTTGATGAAGTTTGGGGAATCAACTTTGAGACTGAAACAACCGTCGTTGATACTTACATCTCATACTTGCGCAAAAAACTACATAGGGACGGCTTCGAAGGAATTCGCACAATTCGTGGCGTAGGTTTTCAGCTGCAGGCTGAGAAGAAGTGAATCTCAACTCAACTACCCGTCTACGTCTGGTCACAATTGCGGTCACTACACTTTTAACAGTCGGAATCGGTGGCTATGCATCCGTTCACACTTATCAGAATGATCAAGCGAAGGTTGACTCGCGAATAAAAGAAACAATTCAAGCAGCTATAGAAAATCCAGGGCGTGAACTCAGTGCTTCGCTCTTCTTTCTTGATCAGTACTCATTAGATCTTTCACTTTTTCTTCTATCACGTGATGATGAGCTAACAACAATTAATGAATCTACCGAACTTCCATATAAGGAATTTTCGTTAAACGATGTTAAATCTTCAAAAGGTCGTGTTAGCGGCGGTCTTGATGGTGAAGATTTTCATTACCAAGCCCTTGAAATCGCAGGTGGGGATTATTTAATTGTTGCAGGTTCTATTGAAGCTGCTGCCATGGCACTTCGCGCCAACCTTGTTGCAGTCGCAGGCTTTAGTGCGATTGCTAATTTTCTTGCCTTTATCTTGCTCGCTATCTTCATTCGAAGAATTAAACGACGCGATGATGTAGATGCACTTGCGCGAATGCAAGAGTTTTTGGGGGATGCCTCACATGAGTTACGTACGCCATTGACTGTTATTAAAGGTTACGTTGAGATGCTCAGTAAAGGTCAGATATCTGATATCGAAATGCAGGGACGTGCGTTTGACCGAGTTAACTCTGAAATTGGCAGAATGGAAGGTCTCATTCATGACTTGCTCCTGTTGGCAGAACTTGGAGAGTCAGCGGTGCGCAATCAAGAGGTTCTAGATCTGAGCGCAATCCTTCGCGCCCATAGCGATGATTTTGCAACGCTTCATCCTGCGCGAAAGGTAGAGATTGAGATCTCAGATAACCTCGAAGTTCTTGCGCTAAAGGAGTATCTATCGCGATTTATTCAGAATGCACTAGGCAATATTGCAAGGCACACTCCAGTCGACGCGCCGGTTCGAATAACTCTGACTCGGATTGGCAGAAATATTCACTTGGCTATCGAAGATGGCGGCCCTGGATTGCCACAAGGTGCGTATCGCGACAAATTACGGACCCTCAACCGATTTGATAAATCTCGCTCACGTGAAAATGGTGGGTCAGGCCTTGGTTTAAGCATCATGACCGCAGTTGTCGAAAAGATTGGTGGCGAGTTTTACCTACGCCCGAGCCAATTAGGGGGGTTAGCTGTGATTGTCACTTTGCCAATGGTCTCTAGTTCTGGAGCACCTAAACAAAGTGGTTCTAATAAGTAAATCGCTACCATAGCGCTATGAACGAGATTGATTCAGCGTTGCAAGAGCTGCATGAAGCAATTCTCGATTCTCCAAAATTTTTGCGCGCCGTTCTCTCGGGGCGTAGACGTAATATGGATGTAGCTCACGAACGTATCGATATTCGCCCAGTTGAAATAAAGAAAAACATAATGGCGCAGATGACCTATAGCGATGGACGAGCTATGACCACAAAGAACTATCTCCCAGATGAGCTTCCATTTCTTGAGCTGGCACAATCTGGTTATGCCAATATTTTGGTTGAAACAACATCAGAAACGCTTGCTCTACGATTTTCAAAAAAAGGGCAACCTCTTTTAACCAGAGGAAAATCTGAAGGCCAACAAATCTTGTCTCATGATCGCAAAAAAGAACGCCTATTAGATTCGAGCGATGCATTTTTAAGAGAAGTTGGAATTTCAGATAAATCAGGAAGCATCAAACCTTCCATGATGGATAAATACCTGCAGGTAGAAGAATTTCTTCGGCTACTAGTACCAACCCTCAATGAAGCGATGAGCGCAGGGCACGTTCGTATCCCAACCTCAGAGAACCCTTTAAAGATTGTGGATCTTGGTTGCGGTCATGCTTACCTTACTTTTGCTGCACATCAATATTTGCAAGCGCATCAGATTCCAGTCAAAGTAATTGGAATTGATGTACGAGAATCTTCACGAGTTCGTAACAACCAGATTGCTCAAAAGTTAGGAATTGAATCTTCAATTGAATTCTTCGCAGAAGAAATTGCATCCGCATCCGTTGAAGAAGCAGATGTTGCAATCGCACTTCATGCATGTGACACAGCAACCGATGATGCAATTGCTTGGGCAGTAAATCGCAATGTTCCGCTCGCATTATTTGCGCCATGTTGTCATCATGATATTCAAGCCCAAATAAAGATTGCACCAGAGCCTTGGGCGTTGATTACTCGTCACGGAATAATGCGAGAGCGCCTCGGTGATCTCATTACAGATTCACTACGTATCCAATTGATGAAATTGCAGGGATATCGTGTAGAGGCCATCGAATTTATTGGGGGAGTGCACACTCCCAGAAACTTGATGATTCGAGCCGTAAAGACAGGCGCGCAACCTACCGCCGATGATGAAAGCCAATATCGCTCAATGATTGAGCTCTGGGGTGTTAAGCCTGTTCTTGAAGGAAAATTGAACCGTTAGGCAAAATTGAACCGTTAGACTGGGCACATGTCCAAGGTACTTGCATCCCTGCCCGTCGGTGAAAAAGTTGGAATCGCTTTCTCCGGAGGCCTCGATACATCAGTAGCTGTCGCCTGGATGCGCGCAAAAGGGGCGATTCCTTGCACCTACACCGCAGACCTTGGCCAATACGATGAGAGCAACATCGAAACTATTCCAGATCGTGCACGCGAATATGGTGCAGAGATTTCTCGTCTTGTTGATTGCAAAGTTCCATTAGTAGAAGAAGGTTTAGCAGCAATTGCTTGCGGCGCATTCCATATTCGATCTGGTGGAAAGCAGTATTTTAATACGACTCCACTTGGTCGCGCAGTAACCGGTACTTTACTTGTTCGAGCCATGTTGCAAGATAAGGTCGAGATCTGGGGAGATGGTTCGACTTATAAGGGCAATGATATCGAGCGTTTTTATCGTTATGGATTGCTCGCAAATCCTAATCTTCGTATTTATAAGCCATGGCTCGATGCAGATTTTGTGCGCGAACTTGGTGGTCGCAAAGAGATGTCTGAATGGTTAGTTGCAAATAAGCTTCCATATCGCGATAGCACCGAAAAAGCTTATTCAACAGATGCCAATATTCTTGGAGCAACTCATGAAGCAAAGAATCTCGAGCAGCTTGATGCTTCAATTGAAATCGTAGATCCAATCATGGGTGTTAAGTTCTGGGACCCTGCAGTTTCTATCCCATCAGAAGATGTTCGAATTCAATTTGTACAAGGTCGCCCAGTTGCAATTAATGGCAAAGATTTCACCGACGTCGTCGCGCTGATGCAAGAAGTTAATGCTATTGGTGGACGCCATGGACTTGGCATGAATGACCAAATTGAGAATAGAATTATTGAAGCGAAGAGTCGTGGAATCTACGAAGCTCCAGGAATGGCGCTGCTCTTCATCGCCTACGAGCGTTTGATAAGTGCAATTCATAACGAAGATACGATCGCAAATTATCATGCCGAAGGTCGTCGCCTCGGCCGATTGCTCTACGAAGGACGTTGGTTAGACCCACAGAGTTTGATGCTTCGTGAATCACTTACGCGCTGGGTTGCATCTGCCGTTACTGGCGAAGTTACGTTACGGCTTCGACGCGGCGATGATTACTCAGTGATAAACACAAGTGGTCCAGCTCTTAGCTATCACCCAGATAAGCTCTCAATGGAGCGGACCGAAGATGCCGCTTTTGGTCCAACTGATCGAATTGGTCAACTGACTATGCGAAATCTTGATATTGCCGATACCCGCGCCAAGCTCGAGATGTACCGCGAGCAGGGGCAATTAGGTGGCGGCGACTTTAAATTGATCCGTCAACTTGAGGATTAATTCATGAGCACTTTGCGTAAGCAACGCTCTCTCATCTTTGCTGCTCTGGGCTTTCTGCTTCTCGCGGTTCTGCATATTCCTGACAATCTCTTTCGATATGCCTTCGACAAGAATGCACCGGTTCAGTTCACACTGCTGACATCACTCGCTTCACTCTTTCTCATTCTCATTGCGCTTAATCCCGAGCGCTTTAGATTTCAGAGAATCGCAGTTTATGCAGTTTTGGCTCTGGTATTTACTCAGTTGGTTTCAGTTTTCTTAAGTGGCAATGTAATCGGTTCGCTCTATGGAGATTCAGGAAGATTCGTAGGATTCTTCTCAGCCCTAGCACTTGTCATCGTTGCAATTTTTCACACCCAATTTAACTTTGAGAATTTCATCAAATTGCTCTGGGGATACTTAATTGGTATTGAGGCTGTAGTTCTTCTCGGTTTGGCACAACACTTTGATCTTCTTGAGTTCCCTGGTGCTCATGGCGTTGCATCAACATTAGGAAACACTGATTTCTTTGCAGCCTTCGTGGGCACTTCATACCCTTTGCTTATTCTCTTAGCCCTCAATGTAAATTTTCGATTACGCATCCTTTTAGCAACTCTTGCGATACTGAATTTCTCGGCTCTTTACTTTGCTGGACCGTTGCAAGGTTATGTTGATATTGCTCTCACCATATTGGGTATCTCTATATTCTTGATCCGTAAGAGAATTCCTCGCTTTAGCTGGTCGCTTAATATCAGAACGCTTCTCGGTACCTTTGCAGTCATTATTTATGCAGAAGCAATATTTCTTATGCCCTTCTTGGGGGATAAGGTTCCGGTTTTAGGTAATGATATTCAAGTAAAGATTCGTGGAAACTTCTGGATAGATGCAGTTCGACAGTTTTTTGCACACCCATTTTTTGGTGTTGGACCTGACCAATACGGTAACCATTACGAGCAATATCGGACACTCGATGATTTAAAGAATTATCCGGATATCTTGAGTAATGATGCACATGGTGCAGCAGTACAGACACTTGCCACCTTGGGCATCTTCGGAACCCTTGCCTACGTATTCCTACTCACAATCGTCATCCGTTCACTATTGATCCTTTGGGATTCTCGCAAAATTGATCGTAAGGTCACTTTTATCCTAGGTCTCTACATATTTGTTTATTTAAGCAACTCATTTATTAGCCCGATTACACCATCACATAAGTTCCTCTTCTGGGCCGTGCTCGGTTTTATCGTCGGTCAGGTTTACCGCATAAAACGCGCAGCAAGCGATGGCAAGATTTTTACAAGAACAGCAGCACTGATCGCTCTTCCGGCGGTAATCCTTTCAACAGGATTCTTCATCGCCGGCCAAGCGAATTACCTCATGAACGTTGATAAATACGGGCGCGATAATTCGGCGCTGATTAAGTACACGCCATCTCCAGTGATTCCATGCTTCATGTACTTTGATGCTGAAACGCTCATGCTCCAGAAGCAAGGTAGCGAGATGGTGCTCGACCTCGCCGACGATGAGCTCAATGGCAACCCACGTTGCGTTGCCGCCACTATTGCGAAAGCTCAGGCGGCGATCAATAGCGGAGATCTCACTGCGCTCCGTACCTACGCCTATTACCTCCACGAGATTGCCCCAGCCCGTAGTAAATCGATTGAGATTGGTATGTATTACGCATCCAAGGCTGGCGACGTCGCTCTCGCCGCTTCGATTCAGAAGGTAATGAAGGAGCTCAACCTCATCTATGTTCCAGGGCCGACGAGCTAGGGTATATTTCTAACATGTCATTGGATGAGCTCATCAATCGGGTGCGTTACCGCCTCGATGGCTACTTCCATTCCGAAAAGCGGTCAGTAAAGTTCTTGGCACGTTTTCTCGCCTTCACACTCTTTGCCGCCGTGATTTCTACGATTGCTCCGACTCTGGCAGATGAGTTGGCAGATGATCCATCGATGATGCAGCCAGTAGCGAGCGATGAGACCACTACTACTGTCACGATTTCTCCAACAGAGACCTCGACCGCCTCGCCAACACCTGATCCCACCTTTAGCCCAGAACCAGAGATCTCTCGCCCGGCGATCACAAACTCTTCGGCCGAGCCGCTTCCTGAGGGCGAAAGTTCTGAGAGCGCAACAGCCAACGGCCCAGGTGTTGCGCTAGAAATTCAGCCTCGCTATATCTTGAAAATCCCAGCGACCGGTGGCATCGACCCCCGAGCTACAACCTATTTTCTCCCCTTGATTTATGCCGCAAATGAAGATCCAGAGGTCGAATTCACGATGGCCTGTATCTCAGCCCCTGCCGTGCGTTTTGATTTAGGTGCCAAAGGGGTCGCAAATAACTCAATTGAAGGCGAAGAGTTGATTACCGGAGACCAATCTGGCCAATTGATCATCTCAGCAAAGACCAATCGGGTCATAAATCTCATCAATTCGGTCGGCGGGCTATTTCTGAGCTCCAACAGCGGAGGCCTGGCTGGGCGCTCGCTCACCTTTAGATTTGTGGCTGTGACCAAGCCTGTGGCGGACCCCGCAATCTGCTCGGCAGCTCAATCTGGCGCAATCACAACAGTGCGCGCTTTAGGCCTCGATTTATCGACCGTCAAGGGTGGCGGAAAGCTCAAATAAGCTCTCTTTTCGCCGCCTTTTAGAGCGAAAAGTATGGATAACCCCACGCTCGGAAACTTTACTCAGGCCAGACTCGCCGTCTAAGATAGCGCTCAAACTATGGGTTAACCCCTTGGGGCTCACCCTTGGCGATTACCTATCGAGTAGAACTATTGAGTGGAAAGGACTGCGCTTGTGACATTACATTCACCACTGAGCGGTCCCGTCAACTCTGGTTTCGGCGGCGGTAAAAAATATAAATCGAAAATTGTTTTCGGTGTTGCCGTTATGGGATTCGTTCCCTTTCTCTTCTCAACATTTGCTGCGAGCGTAACTGTCGGAAATGGCGCGCTTGAATTTGGTCAAGGATCGCAACAAGCGATTGCCTGTGATCAAAAAATTTACATTGCAATGGGTGAAGAGTGGCATCCCGCTCCAGTTGAGAACGATCCATCGGCTGGTTACTTTCGAGTACGCGCAGTGACGGTTTCAAATTTAGATTTAGCAAATTGCGCTGGTAAAAAATTACGCGTGCGCTTAATCAATGGTGCATCGCAAGAAATTATGATTGGTTCAATTCCTGAAGCAAAGGTTCTGCAGGTTTCATTGCCTGCAATGGCGCCAGTTTCTAATATCAGCGATTCAACTGCGCTCTTACTTACATATCTAACAGGAACAGGTGCTCCAATCTCAGGCACACTGCTAGCAAGCGCCGCAGTTTCAGTTTCAGGAACTTCTATCTATGACGGAAGCGTCCTCTCTGCCACTAATGCAGATGTCACTTTCTATATCGATCCTGCACGCACTGCAGTCAATATCGATGGACAGAGCGTCTTCCGCACCACAGTCGAAACAATCGACAACCCAGCTGCGCTAATTGCGCAAGCAACGCAGCCGGCTCCATCAGCATCACCAACGGCCTCGCCGACGCAGTAAATAAGAATTCCCGCCAAGAAATTGGTGGGCATACCTAAGCTTCGCGCCCACGGCGAAGTGAAGGTGCAGTACCTAGAGTGGAATCGTTAATTAGAATGGGGAAATAAGGAATGGAAATCCTAAAGTTCGAGAACGCTCCGGCGCCTCGTAAAACAGCATCAAAGAAGAGCAATCTCAAGTCACTTGCTGGCCTTGCAACAGTTGCAGCGGTAGCAGTACTTGGCTCAACACTCGCAGCTAACATCTCACT